>Ga0099364_10000217_pt1 | contig 95923 bp, 95 predicted proteins | sample TergutTh196P3_FD_73070 | JGI IMG/M metagenome (GOLD analysis project Ga0099364, IMG submission 73070) | Microcerotermes parvus P3 segment gut microbial communities from Pointe-Noire, Republic of the Congo - Th196 P3 | ecosystem: Host-associated > Arthropoda: Insects > Digestive system > Gut ...
GCGTGACATATTGAGCGAAGCGAATGATATAATCCGCCATATGGCGCGTCTCGCACCACATCAAAAATCGCCCATATGCCGGGTAGTATATCATAGGTTCTCGTGAACGTCAATACCGAATTTTTGAAAACCCTTACTCAAGACCCTGTTGGAAAGCACTATAATCTATATCAAGTTCAAATTCAAATGTGCTGCCCTTACCAATTTGAGAAATAACCCTGTAGCTGCCGCCGTGCAATTCAATAATCTTTTTGACGATGGAAAGCCCCAAGCCTGTTCCAATCACGGCGCGTTTATGTTTCTTGCCGCTCTTGAAATATCTGTCCCATATAAACGGCAAATCTTCTTCTGCAATCCCGTCACCGTAATCGGTGATGCTGATTCTCACACGCTTATCGCACACAGTTTGCGTCACAGAGATATTATGGTTCTCGCCGGAGTAATTTACGGCATTGATAAGCAGATTATAAAACGCCCTGTCTATTTTCTGTTTATCAGCATCCACATATATATCGCCCGCATAAGAAAAAGTGAGGATAAAACCGTCGCTTTTCAATAATGCACCCATACGTTCAACCGTTTCCAAGATATTTTGCGTGAGATTGAACCGCGAACGGATTAGCATTTCCATATCGTTTTCCAATTTTGATATATCGAGTACATCATTGACAAGCGTGGTCAATCGCTGTGTTTCATCCATGATGACCTTTGTCTGCTCGGATGTAATTTCGCCGGGAAAATCATTCATCATTTCGGCATAGCTGTAAAGCAAGGCAAGCGGCGTCCGTAAATCATGTGACACATTCGCCAATAATTCCCGCCGCAATTTTTCCACCTTGCCCAGCTCAACCGCCGTCGTATTGAGTGTTTCGCTCAGCTCAACAATCTCAGCAAATCCCCTGCCGTTGAATCGTCCGTTATAATTGCCTTTTGCAAGGGTCAAGGCACTGCGGTTTATTTCCTCGATTGGCTTTGATACCCGCCTTGCAATAACGATAGCTAACAACACCGCCAGTATAATCATTACGCCGGTTATCAAATAAATCTGCATCCGCAAAGTGGAAACGGTCGCGCTAACCGGCGTAATCATCGCGTGAAAGGTCAAGGATATTGTTTGTCCGTCGCGCAATTCAAATTCCTTGCTTTCGGTAATTGTCATCGGCGAGACATTGCCGCGCCGTTCCCACATTTCGGGTTGCGGTCGCAGCGGAGGTACAAAATCCGGCGTAGGCATAACGAGAATATCCCTCTCGGATTGAAGCCGAAATAGCACCGATTGCAAGTCAGGACTATCAATTTCCCGCTCTACCGTTTTGATCGCCTGCGACAGCTCCCTCGTTCGGATAAATCTATACATACCGTCCAAAAACACTGTCTGAAACAGCCACAAAATCATTAGGAGCAAAACGCAAAAACCCAGCAAAAAAGCAAATATTTTCCATTTTAAACGCAATTTGTTAAGGTTCATTCCTTTTTCACCCCTCAAGCCTATACCCGAGTCCGCGCAAAGTTTTGATCAAATCGGCATATTTTCCCAATACTTTCCGCAAAAGTTTCATATGTGTATCAAGCGTCCTGTCGTCGCCGCAGTAATCAAATCCCCAGACCTCTGTCAAGATTTTTTCGCGCGATACGGCAATGTTCCTATTGCGTATCAAGAAAAACAGCAAGTCATATATCTTTGGAGCCATTTCAACCTGCACATCATCAATAAACACTTTGTAGGCCGTCATATCGGCCAGAAACCCGTCTTTTTTGAATACGATATGCCCCTTAGTGTCTGCACCACTTTTATCCGATCGCCTGAGTATTGCGGAAATTCGAAGCATGATTTCCTTTGACGAAAACGGCTTTATGACATAATCGTCAACACCCGCCTCAAAGCCAAAAATCTTATCATATTCCTCACCTCTGGCTGAGAGTATAATAACCGGCACATCAGATGTTTTGCGTATCTCTTTGACAGCCGAAAAGCCGTCAAGCTCCGGCATCATTATGTCCATGATGATAATGTCAAATGATTCTGCTTTGCAAAGCTCCACCGCTTCCAATCCGTCTGTGGCCTCCGTTACCTCATGTCCATCAAATTGAGCGTACCGCTTGATAACGGTGCGCAGACCGGATTCATCATCACATATCAGTATTTTCGCCATTGCCTCGCCCCTTACATTTGATTTTATCACAATTTGTCAAGGGCGACCACCCTGACCGCCCGGCATAGCACCTTGTCTGCCGGGTTGTCTGCCCTGTTCGCCGAACCCCTCCGGCATCTGTGTATCTTCACCAGCCGGCCATCTGTTGCCTCCCGCGCCGTTTGGCTGACCGCCGCCCATCATAGAACCAAGTGTAGAAAGGTTAACGCCGGAAGCGTCTATCAGCGAAGAACTGTCCTCACGCTGACCGCTTGATGTTGATGGGATTGTTCCGTTTAGTTGTCCTTTTATGCTCTCAGAGCGCAAATGCCCAAGTTCAATTAACTGCGGCAACGAGGCTTCGTATTGTTCATAGGTGTAGTACACATTGACATCGTTTTTGACATATTCATTGATTTTAGCGTCCAGAGCGAGGATAGTGCTTTCATACAAACCGCTCTCAAAATAACCCTCTACAATTTGCCGCAGATAGCCGTGGTATCTTTCCCGATACTCATCTACTTCCAGCAGCTTACTTAACAACGGCCTGTCCTCCATGCTCACACCGCTAACAGGCGTGTCAATGGGGAAGTTCACAACGCTTGATGCATCGCCCGATTGAAATCCTCCAAAAGCAAGGTTGTAGTCCCACGGCAGGATGGTCAATTTTCCGTCGCGCTCATAGAGGTAGTAATTTTGCTGCATATTGGATGTATAGCTGTCGAGATTGACAACAACGGTATGTGCCGCAAAATAACGCAACGTCGCATCTACATCAAAGTATTTTTCTAAATCCGTTCCCGCGTTCAGGTTTTCAAGAGCTGTGAGCACCCGCTGTTTGTCCCTATCCGAAGTATTATCAAGCACAGCGTTATCGAATATCGCAAAATAACTGTTTATATCGTCGTCTGTGTAAACGAGCGAGCCTCCGTCGTTTCTGCCAAATCCGCCCATTCCCATACCGTCTCTGCCTCCGAAATCCATGCCGCCTTGCCCTCTGCCGGGCATACCCTCGGCGACATCCTGCCACATATCTTCAAAATCGCCGCGAAGCCCCATGCCAATTTTCACATTATATAACTGTCCGGCTGACGTGTTGTAAACCCTGTCTAAAAATGCCCGGTCATAACGTTCCAGCGCAATAGCAAAACCATAAGCCTCGCCATTGACTGTTACGTTAGCGTAATTGACAAGCGGCGTGTCTACGCCTATATATTCCATTATATCGTAAGCAAGGTAATCTTTCATATAAGTAGCGTCGCCCATCATATTGTTCACGCAAAATGTATCGAGCCCGTAATATATCTGCCCTTTGACATACTTATTCATTTTAAATTGCAGGCTGTATCTGGCGTTATTACTTGAGCCGCGTCCTTGCGTAAGACTTGAATTACCTTTTGTCCGTATACCAACAGCGCTGAATTTTTCTCCGTTGATAACCACATCGGCCAAAATCCACTCTTTTGCTTGCGCGTTTCTAAGCAAGGCCTCCCATTCGTCCCAAGCAATTTGAATTTCAAGCGATATAACCTCTCCGTTGAACATTCTCATTTGATATTCTGGAGTTTTTGCGGTATCAAAGGTGTTCGCGGCGTAGACGATAAATCCACAGAAGAGCAGACATAGACATAGCAGCACGGCTACGATTTTTGATAAATGTTTGCTTGCTATCACGTCCTCACAAACTCCTCTCTTACATATAGTAATCGCCGTTATATGACACCAGTGTCGCGTTTCTGATACCCTCAATGGCCAAAAGCGCGTTGATAAATTGCGATGAGGATTCTTTCAGCCGAACCTCTACCGTCAATTCCACGCCTTCTTTAGACACGCTTTTTGCCTTGATAACGCATTTTTTTGTCTGACCGTTCAATAAATAGATTGCTTGCGCCTCCGCTTTTTCTCCGTTGCAGTTTACCACAACCACATAGGGCGTATCGTGCGTTTTACGGCTCACAAAAATATACAAAATAGCGCCGATTACGAGAGTACCTATGATAGCCAGCGGAATTAGCCCCACGCCCACGACAATGCCCGTCGTGATTGACCAGAACAAGTACACAAGGTCAAGCGGTTCTTTTACGACCGTTCTAAAACGGACGATAGACAACGCTCCGACCATTCCGAGTGCGGCAATCAGGTTGGTGGACACCGCAAATATGATGAGCGAACTGATTAACCCCATCGCAATCAGCGAGATACCAAAAGACGTTGAATGCATTACACCCTTGAATGTCTTTACGTAGACAAAATAGATGAACAGTCCGAGCGCGAAGGATACGAACAGCGCGGCGATGATGTCGGGAACGGAAATTGCCGATGCCTTGTCTAAAAAATTGAAATTGAAAATGTCTTGCAGCATGATTAAAGCCTCCTGTAATTTTTATGGTTTCGCTTATTTTAAAATGTGTTTGACGGTAATATTTCTGCCGCTTCTCGATATGACAACAGATAGAACATTCCATGCCGTATGCGCGGCAAGAAACTCCAATTATACGAGCCTTGCAGCAACATATTTTGAAAACTCAGTTTGATTGCGCCATCCGATTTGTAAAACGTCGCGAATGATGTCCGGTAAAAATCCGTCATATTTGAGTTCCAACACGCTCATACCGGCTGCCGGGATTGTGGTCAGCTCCGATTTCAAAAAGCCTGCGGTGCTGTTTGACGTTCGGATATTGCTGTCGAATGTAACCCGCACATTGCCCGCGTGATATACATACGCTTCCCGGTGGTATTCCACAATATTTCTGGGTCGTAGATTCTGATAGCGGATTTTTGTGTAAAGCTCCATCATCAGTGCCGCACCCGGCTGTCGTAAACAGTCATATTTTCCCATGAGCAATGCCTCACACTGCTCTGCTGTTATTAATGCACTTTCTTTGTACGCAAGCCGATTGGCTTTGCTTTTCCGTTCCAGCCGTATAAATGTTGTGTCGCCATTGTAATATCGAAGCCTGAATTTTTCCCGTCTGCTCAAACCGGACAGTTTTTCTATGACCGCTTTATCCGTATAATTATCGAAATAGAGACTGCGAATTTTATAACCTCCCTCAATCGCGTGTTCATCAGGCTTTGCCACGCCTTGCAGCCTTGCGCGCAGTTGCGCACAGTCCGAATCGTTGATGTTGAATTTCAATTCGTGCCTGCCATTCATGTATTCACCCCTTTATACAATTCATAATACATAATTATTATATTTTCCTTCGGGTTTCATAGATTGCTTTACACTACCTCATTTTACGGTATGTTTATAGTACAATGAAATAATGAACATAAAATGTAAGTTGTCTGAATTTTAACTGAACTTTTTCTCTGCTGTCTTGTTCAGGGGCGAATGCAGCGGGCAGTTTTCATACACAGTCAAAAAACTACCACCCGCAAAGAGCGGGCAGTAGTTTTTTTGTTGTTTAGCATATCCTATGCCCGTTAGGTTACTTGAGTTCGACTTCTGCGCCTGCCGCAACGAGCTTTTCTTTAATCTCATTTGCTTCATCTTTGCCGACGTTTTCTTTAATGTTTGCCGGAGCGGATTCAACAAGGGCTTTCGCCTCCGCCAACCCAAGCCCGGTAATTGTGCGAACCTCTTTAATGACCTTGACTTTTTCCGCGCCGAAACTCGTCATTACTACCGTAAACTCCGTTTGCTCTTCGACCGCCGCCGGGCCTGCCGCGGCTCCTGCCGCCGGAGCTGCCAACGCCGCCGCCGAAACGCCAAACACTTCCTCGAGTTCTTTTACCATCTCCGACAGCTCTATAACCGACAGTGCCTTGATGTCCTCAATAATGCTTTGTATTTTATCGTTTGCCATTTTACTCTTCCTCCTTATTTTCTTGATCTTCCGCAGGTGTTTCTATTGGTATATCTTCTGCTTTATCTTCTGTTGCGTCTTCTTTTGGGTTTTCCTCCGCGGGCGTTTCCGTCTCCGCTGATTGGGCTTGCGGCGTTTCCTGTTCTTGTGTCGGTTTTGCCTCTTCTGCCGCTACCTCTACAGCCGTTTCCTCTCCCGCAGCCTCTTTGTCCTCCGCTGCCGGAGCGTCATCATCCGTAAAAACCGCTCCGCCTTTTTCCGCCGCCGCTTTAAGCACTATGGCCAGCGAAGTAATCGGGGCAAGCAGTGTTCCCAAGAACTGGGCTTGCAGTATTGGCAGTGGCGGTATGCTCGCAATAGCAATCACTTCGTCTTTAGACAATATCTTGCCATCCATGAAACCCGCTTTGATTTCAAAGTAGTCGGGCATCTTGTCGGCATATTCTTTGATGATTCTGGCGGGAGCTATCGGATCGTCGTCGCATGTGGCAAGCGATGTAGTTCCCGTCAAGACGCTGTCAAGCGCTTCAAAGCCAACATTTTTGATTGCAAATTTCATCAGCCTGTTTTTTATGACATTATACTGAACATTTGCTTCACGAAGTTTAACGCGCATCTGCGTGTCTTCCGTGACAGTAATACCACTATAATCAACAAAAACCCCGGATTTGCTTTTCAGCCTGTTTGTCATATCAGCGACAGTCTTCTTCTTTTCTTCGAGTATTCTTGCGTTTGGCATATTCTCATTTCACCTCCGTCTTTTTAATACTGCGCTCTAACGGTTTGCCTATCCGTACAAAAAATCCTTGCCGCAAAGACAAGGATAGCACAGCCGCAGATATTTTGGCCGCCCTCGGCAGGGTTTTTATGAAAGCGCATAGTGTGTCTTCATCATACGCTTTGACCTGCTGTCTTTGGAACGCCGCTAAACTATATCAAACAAGAAAACACTTGTCAACAAAAATTTGATTTTGTGTGTGATTTTGAGTAATTTTGGAGAGTATATATGTAATCATTTAACAACGCTTAATGTGAATCCATCGTAACCCTTGATTCCTACTGTTTGTAGTGCAGTTGATTCGACGGTTTCCAATTTACCTAAGTCTTCAATAAATTTCCGCACGCCTATTACCTTTTCATCGGTACTGTTTTCCTTACAAAGCTCACCGTCACGCACAATATTGTCACCATAGATAATCGTTCCCGGTTTTGAAAGCTGTAACGAGAGTTCCAAATACAAAGGATAGCTTGCCTTATCCGCATCAATAAATATCATGTCGAAAGGTTCCGTTTTTTCTTCAATTAATTTCACTAATATATCTGAGGCATCACCTTTTAGAATCTTCACCCTATCAGAAAAGCCGGCATATTCAATATTTTGCTTTGCCACATCAGCATAATTCTCAACGTATTCTACAGTCATTACAATACCGCCGTCACCTACTGCCTGCGCCAGCCATATAGTGCTGTAACCGCCTAATGTTCCAAGTTCAAGAATACGTTTTGCATTCTTGATGCGAGCTAATAAATATAAAAACTTTCCTTGCGAAGGCGACACCTCTGCTTCCAATAGGTTATTCTTTCTGCTGACTTTCAGAGTGTTTTCCTGGATAGTGTTATTTTCGATTAGGTTTTCAATTATGAATATGTCACTATTTGTCCATTTATCCATATTATAGCTCTCCAGTCAAAATATGTTGTGTCCGCTTTTATCAAGATGCTTACTAAACAGAAATTCTATATAACATAATCAAAAATTTTTTGTTCGATATAGTCAATTGCATATAATGAGGGCTGATAGGCGAAGTTCCGCGAAACGGGACACGCCTGCACACGCGCAGCTTGCTATGTGCCGTATGCTCAGACATCGCTCTGCCTATAAGGAAGTCTACAGCTTGTCTGTGAATACATCTATTACATGGTTTTCCACGAATATATCTCCGGCTTGTATATAAATCCAAAATTACTTAATTAGCACCGCTCATTCTGCCGCCATACTGACATCGCGTTGAATACTTTTAGGAAGCTCGTTGAAGCGTTCATCAATAGCCTTCACAGCATGTTCAGATATTTCTTCCGCAGTCATGCCATTCCATAAATTTTCACGTCGCCATTCCGTATAGTCAAATCCTTTTTGCTTTATGAGCGCAATAAACACTTCAGCACGGACGGGACCAAAGGTATCGCAAAGCGTTTTCATGCCCGCGCTAAGCAACGCGGCGTCTTGTATATTATACATCACTCATTTCCTCCCATATTTCCACAAATTCAATCGGGTTTACAATTTTTATTTTGTCTGTCTTGTAGTTTAATAAACGACTGTCAGTTGTAAGTAGATAGTCACACTTACCGATTATTGCACACGCAACATGATTGGCGTCTTTATCCTTTACTCCTGTGCTTATTGCTTCATTAGCTAATGAATTGACGTTTGATTTATCGTAACCAACGTACTTCGCATCAACTTCCGCTATAAAATCTAATATGCTTTCTCTATTATACTCAATATTGCAATCAAGTATTTCAGCTAAGGATATATACGAATAGCAAAGATTAATAACCTTGTCTTTAATCAAACTTTGCACATAGATTTTTGCGTTTGCTTCTATATTGACTTTCAGTTGTGTTAGGTCGTCAAACGGTCTGTTGTAACAGCAGTTGTCAAGATATATTTTAAGCATAACCCGTGTTTCCCCCACTAAAGTAGCTCTCATCAGATATTGCACAATAAACTTCGTACAAAGATAAGCTAATTATCTGTTTTTAGCTTATGGTATTTGCGGATAATTGTCAATAAGAACTTTCACCGCAATAGGGTATATGAATTTTGGGCAGGTAACAGGGCAATGCACAGCCTTGATCCCTGCCCAAAATGTGGCAGAAAGAAAACCCCGCTAATGACACAAGCCCGACCATGTTTTTGAACTCGACCCGCAGATTCGGCGATCAGCATATACCGTTTGTTATACGCAGTTGTTTGTTATATAATCCTCTATATTGTTTTCTATCACTTCATTTTTTATTAATGGAAATTCATAATTCTTTATTTCGTTTTTTTCTTTTATATTATCAAGCATTTGATAAATGTTTCTTTTTTGACGATCTTTTCTGATTATTGTATTTACCGATTTAATAAGTCCTAAAGGTGGTTTAATATTAAAATCTCTCCTAAGAGTTATAAGAATTTCTGATAAAATTCCACCATTTTTTGCAATTACGCCGAACTGCTTGTTATCTGTCGTTTATCCGGGCAGTATTCATTTACCCATATATTATGCTACCTAAGCGGCGTAAATCACATCTCCGGTTTTCTTGATATGGCTCAAAAATCCGCTTCGGTCTTGCGCTTCGTCCATCAGGTGCGGTTCTATGTTTATATTTACCCGCCTGGTTAAAGCGCATAGGGCAGCAGCAGTATCAAGCCAATCTCCGCGATAATCGCTAACAACAACGGCAATGTCAATATCACTATATTCATGTGGGTTTTCGTTATTGTACGAGCCAAACAGTATTATGTATTTGGGTTCAAGTATAATTCGGACTTCCTCAGCATACCTCACCGCTATTTCCCTAACTTGTTTTTTATCCAGCATAACAACTCCTCCGTTTCGGTAAGATTCTAAGCCTCTTTCAAAGATTTGTCAATAGAATCGCGCCGCAGTAAGACAAATGGCAGATAGCGGACGCACTTGATGTAGTCGCGGGCGAAGTTATATATACATATTATTCCCTATGAATGTTCCCTCATCAATCATATGGCTAATTTCATCACGGTTTGCCCACATCACATTGCAGGTTTCATCAGGAGCAAGAATTACGGTTGAGATGTCTACATTTTGCCGAAACAACCAAACATCAACCAAGCCGTGACATTCGTTGATGTTGACACATGGTAAGTTGTGTTGAATCATTCGCCCGTTTTGCGGCTGAAGAATAATGCCCAATTCTTCTTTTACTTCCCTCAATGCCGTACTCAAGCTATCATCACCCGCAACCGCACTTCCGCCCGTACATTCCCACATATAAGGGAATGTCTTGTTCGACGACCTTTGCGATATGAGGTATTCACCTTTGTCATTTTCAATCCAAACAGAAACCTCAAGGTGATATTCGCCTTTGTTCATGGGCTTGCCACGCTCGTGAACACGTCCTGTTGTATTACTGTTTTCATCTAATATATCCCATAATTCAGCCAAGTTTATTCCTCTATTCGTGTATCTGTCAGTCAGGCAAAATCCGTTGCGCGGCTTTTCCGTGAAAAGTCTTTATTCTCATCCGCTTTAGGGAATCACTTATGCCTGTAAAATCTCTTTGCTCAATACAATAAACCAGAAGATCATCACCTACGCATTTGCCTGACCCGGTTCGCCTGGCATATCTCTTTTATCCAACATAAGATTAACGCAAAGACCTATTGAAACAAGTATGCCGCCTATTAAAATCCTTGCCGAAAAGTGATGCGTTATAATGACATCAATAAGAATGCCCGAAAATACTTGACCAATAAATATTAGTAAAGTTAGATAAAATGAAGATATTTTTACAACAACTATATTACTTAATAAAACAACACCTACTCCCAATATACCGCCAAGATAAATGTATATATTTGACGAGAATGTAAATTCTGTAAGCGCTATTTCATTGTGTCCAAAAATAAGAAACACCGGGATTGATATTCCAAGCCCTATCAAATAATTATAAAACGCGCTTACCCGTACACTTGTCAATGTTGCAAGTTTGGCGTTTAAGGTGCGAGATATGACGATAGTGACTCCCGCGATAAAAGACACTACAACAGCCAATATTTCAAAATTATTTATCATTGAAACTATTCCGCAAATTATAAGGAAAAGCCCTAAGATTTTTCTTTTGCTAAATGGATGCTTTGGCATATTAAATAAACCGTATTGATCCATCAAGAGTCCGGCAACGCTTTGTCCAAATAACCCTAACGCTAATATTGCGGAAACGCTAATACTTCCAAAAGCCATGTTGTTAAATACCGTTGTCAATACGCCTATTGCGCCGCCAAGATATAAAAACCATGAACATTTTTTTGCAAATACCCGTTCACGGTTTATGAAAACCAAAAATGCAATAAAAATTAACCCCGCAATATGAACAATAATCGTTGCTGAATAAACGCCGTATTGTGTTGTAAGCCCTCCATTAAAAGCAACCATTACAGATATGAGAATTCCTGTAAGCAGTGAAAGGAAATAGTACATTTTAAACCGCCATTTCGCAGGCGACACAAATAGCTATAAATATCCCCGCTCACCACCTCTCGCCTGTGAAATGACAAGCCGTTTATGATTTTAATTGAAGCTATATTTATACCTTAACATTTCTAACATTCACCATCTTATTATTCCCTTTATTTCATCTCTACTTCTATTATAGCTTCGCTGAAATCATCGCTTTTACCTCTTCAAGCGTTGGCGGATTATAAGGCAACGGAAATTTTGTGCAAGCAACCGCCGCACAAGCCGTAGAAAACTTTATTATTTCATTATCGCCCCACCCTTGCGAAAGACCGTATATACAGCCCGCTTTGAATGTATCCCCCGCACCTAACGTACTTACCGTATCAACCTTATAAGCGTTGATTTTGCCGATTTTTCCGCTTCTGCCATACACGGTCGTACCCTCACCGCTCGTGAAGATTACCAAAGCATTGGTATTATCCATATACTTTTTAAGCAATTCGATTTTTCCGTCAGCACTACAATATTTCGGCATAAAATCACGAATCCAGTCGCTTGAAACAACAACTACAGAAGCCAATTTACAGACTTCGCTCTCGTGTTTTTCGTCAATCGTAACAAACGGCACATTATGCTTATGACAGTAACGAGCCGCAAGTATAGATTCTTCGCCAAAAAATGGGTCTATTCCCGCAGATTTAACACCCTTAATATCAGCCTCAACAGGAGTGTTCCAACGGATAATTTTCTTTTGGTAGTAATCCTCAAAATACGCCACAAACTGTCCAAAAGTGGTGCGGGTGTCCTTGTCAATGATGATTACCTCATCTACTCCCGCATAGTCGGGGTCGTAATGCAATCGCGTAACGTCAACGCCAATGCTGTTGTAGAACGTTTTTACCTGACTGTATGTATTAACCCCCATGTGATTGCCGTCCATTTTTACCGCGCAACCGAGTGAAGCAAGTATCGTAGCCGCTCCGCCAGTTTCACCGCCCGGAAAAAAGTGCTTTTCTTTCACTTCGCTGTAATTGTTGGATTCGGGAAATTTTTCACGAAGCAAAAGCGCGGTAGTGTATGTAATCATTCCGTATAGGTAGATATTGTGATTATTCATGAACATTTCCGGCAAACTGTGCCTTAATTGCATACTGGATTACTTCTGAAGGCGACAAAGACATTGCTATTGCTTTTGTCTTGACTATACGGGCATACTCATGAGGCAACAGTTCAGTTACTAACACCTGCTCACGCAGGGCTGTCAAAAAGCCGGGAGTGCCGGATAATTTCGGTGGGTTTTGTTCGTACTCAAGACCTAATGCTTCATATTCCATATCAGACAATCTCGCAACTGTACTCATTTAATTCAACATCCTTTCTATGTAAGTTTTTCTGCATGGCATAGCATGAAACACCACAAGATGTTCATCCGATACTACATGAAAAATTATTTCCAATAATCTCGCACTTTCATCATATCCAATCAAGAGTGTTTTGTTTGGGTCGCTTTCAAGTGTTTCATCATATATACAAAGCCTCATGGCATGTAGAATGTCTTCTTTGCTCAATCCATGTTTGGTCGCTGAGGGGAGGATTTCTACGTCAATCACAAACCCGCCTACTTCAAGTTTGCTAAACAAGTTATTTACCCTCCTCTTTAACCCATTTTGTCTGCGTCAACCAAAAACTGCTCTTGATATTATCAGGACTACTAATCTAAATGGCTCATAGTAACACAATTGTACCACGTTTTGAATAAGTAATCCATAAGATTTTATGTACCGGTAAGTCACGTTAGCGACGACATAAATCGAAAGGGCTGTCGCAAAATGTCGCAAAACGATTTTGAGAAATCTTGAGCGACAGCCTAATCCCCCCCTAACAGCCGCCAACCTCTGACAAAGTAACTGCGGCGGATTCAGAGCCTTTTTTCATAGCCGATAATATATCATTATTTATAATATAATCAACAATGAACGCCCCTTGATAGGAATCCCCGCAACCCGTAGTGTCAACCACTTTTTCAACTTTCACCGCTTCGCAGGAATATTCCTTGCCATTTTTATACGCAATACTGCCAAATTCTCCCAAAGTCGCTACAAATAGGGTTGAATATTCGGCAGACCATTTTTTGAACATAGGTAAATGTTCCCTTTTTCCGCTGATGAAAAATAAATCTATTGCCGAAAAATAACTGCTCCATTCATCTTTCGGTATATGGTCTAAGAAATCAACGGATAGAGTAAAGTCCGACTCAAGGCTTATTTTCAAAATACGGTCAAAATTCGGGTCATTGAATGTTGTTGCGACCGCATCAAAGCCTTTCATAAAGGTTTCATCATTTTCCGATATTCTGTAATCTCCATAAACACCGCTTGTCCAACTGTCCGATTTTTCATACCTTTCACCCTCAGGGGTTATATATATTTTGTTATTTGCGGTTTCGCCCTCGACTTCAAATAAATTTTGGCGATTTATTTTATACTTATCGGCGATTTCGTTTATTTTCTCGGCATATATATCCGCCCCGATGTTTCCCATTAAATAGACATCAGCCTTTTGAGTCCTCGCGCAAGCGGCGGCTACGTTCAAGGCGTTTCCACCGGCATTTATTATATTCTTTTCGGGAAAGAAATCCACACAGCAACAAGTTAATGCAAGTATTTTCTTCATGGGCATGACCTCTCAAAATATTATTTCTTTAATATTGCTGTTTTATTCATTGCTCATATTGCTTGATAAATCACAAATTACCGCATTAGACTACGTTTCTGATTGGCGTTCGGTTTTCCGAGCGCATAACGGACATCTCGCTTTTCGGAAATAAACACAAAGTAACCGTCTTGCTCGATTATTTTAACGCCGCCAAATACTGCTGTTAGCTTGTTTTTATACCAATCTCTTCTTTTTGTTACCATTACTATTTTTCCGCCTATTTGAAGTCTATTAAAGCCCTTCTCAACAAAATGCTTTGCAACGGAAAAATCAGTATGATACGGCGGGTTGGAAAGAATTAGCGTAAAATTACTCTCTTTCATATTTCTAAAGCCGTCACTGTGTATTATCTTCGCTCCGCTCACACCGTTTAAGACAGCGTTTTTCTTCGATAGGCTTATGCACTCCTCGTCAACATCGCTCATCACGACTTTATCTTCCCCGATGAGCTTTGCGGCATAAATTCCGACTACTCCATAGCCGCACCCCAAATCCAGCACTTTATCGGACTGCGACAGCTCGACGGCCGACAGCATTGCCAGTGTACCCTTATCAACGCTATGCGGGGAAAATAAGCTGTCATCGGATTCAAATTTTAGCCGAACACCGTTTATTGTTTCTGTAAACACACTACTCTCCATGCTATGGTATCTATTTCGCTTGCCCGTCTGTAGACAAAGCTTCACCCTCATTTATTACCTCGAACACTCCGTCTTTTTCTCGTGTCAAAACGATAAACTGAGTATACTCGTGTTCTGTGGCGTATTCAAGAAAATGAACCAAATATAATACAGTTACGTCTTTCCCCTTGCCTACGGCAAGCAACTCCGTCTGCTCCTTGTCCGTTACCCGCTCAGCCCAATGAAAGGTAGCCTCCCTATCCAGTAGCTCTTTTTCCGTGTAGTATTCGTCAATTTTCATTACACAGCCGCGCTCATCTTTATCAAAATCGGGCATTTCATCCAATGAGTAGTCTCCGAATATCCCCACATACCCCGCGCTTGTTATTACGCCTTGCCCTTCGGCGGTCAAAAGCCAGTCTGTAAGGGCTTTCCCCTTAGAATTGCCGCTGTTGTAGTAGCTATACGTGTACACCATAAGCGGGTAGCTGTTGTCTGACAGGTTTTCTATTGAAGGCTCAATTCCGTCTACGGACAGGAGTTTCAGGTTTTCCATTCCAAAAATCCTGCCTTGACCCAAAGACCAACTGTATATGTTATACCCGATAGCACCGCTGCCGCTCGTCCAGACAGTTTCAATCATGCCGCCCATAGATAGCGCGAGCTTTACAGAATCGTCCTCCGCCATATCCGTGAGCGGTACATCTCCCATAAAATCAATAATCGCGGTTTGACTGCCTGAATCCCAATTGCGCTGAACGGGAATAATCTCCTCGTCTAACCCGCCGAGCTCCCGCCAGTTTTTAATTTTTCCTGAGAATATATCCCGTAGCTGCTCCTGTGTCAGGCTATCAATCGGGTTATCCTTGTGCAATAGGAACACAAAACCTTCTTTTGCTATAGGGGTTATGACCAAATCCGCGCCGCGCTCTTTTGCATCATTTAATATGTCGTCATAGTATTTCACGGCAAGCACGACATCGGCGGGGTTTTCGCTGTCGGGTATCAGCCGTTCAAGCGCGGCGTAAGTTTGGCTATGTTGGTCAACGAAATACGCATCGGTCAGATATGCCCGAATCGCCGCGTGCATTATATTGGTGGATGAGCTGCCGTCAATAATCGGATAATCAGGCAAAGGCAAAGGAGAGTTCATTCGCACAACATAGCCGCCTGCGTTGAATGAGGCTGGGGGCGTGTCCGTCGCACCCGTCACGTCCGAGCTGTCATTACCGCAGGCATTAAGCAACAACATAAGCGATAGTATTACGGCGCAAAGTATGATTTTTTTCAAAATAGCCCTCCCCTTTTGCAGCTTGGCTAAGGTGTCCCCCGCCAACTGACTTTCATTGCGCCAACCCTCTTGGTGTCGGCAGTTTACCTGAATTTGCTCCTTTGTACACAGTATATTGCTTGAAGTATGATTATTCCAAAAATACAGCAATTCTCAATCGGTATTCAATGCAGAAACTATCGCTTCAAGCAATGGAAACGTGTTTAGCTCTGTGTTCCCCAAGGCGGACGCAACTATTTTTTGGCGATGGAAATAAGCCGTAAAAAAGTTGATGCCGCAGTCGCCTCCTACGGCATAGTAAAATGAATTATTGCCGCAATTATAGACATAAACCCCAAGACCGTAGCACTCGTCGTCATCATCGTCCATTACCACATGAGCATTGAGAAATGATTTTGTCATATCTTCGGACAGAATTTTATTTGAAAATATCGAGAACCAAAGTACGGCTAAATCCCCTGCGCATGTGAATAACCCCCCGTCAGAGCCGCCGATTATCGGCAAACTGAAAATGTTGGTATGCCACCGCTTTGATTTTTCATCTTGAATATACCCATAAGCCGTATTTGCGGGCAAGTCATCCATGCGGTAAAATCCGGTATGAGCGAGCTTGCACGGTTTGATGATAACCTCTGTAACATATTGTTGATACGAAAGTCCGCTAACCGCCTCAATTACCAACCCCAAAAGGACAAATCCCGCATTTGAATAGCCGTATCGAGCACCGGGCTCAAATTTCGGAGGCAAATTCGTAATCATTGGTAAGTAATAATCAAGCCGTTCCCACTTATAGACGGGGTATTTATCGCACAAAGCCTTTGCCTGCTCCTCACAGTCTTCGGACTCCTCGTCAAGATAATCACCGACCCCGGACGTGTGAGTGAGCAAATGAAAAATCGTAATTCTTTTGTCAATTTGCCCCAAATCATACGGCAGTATATCGCAAAGCATGTCATCGAGGTTGAGCTTCTTATCATCAATAAGTTTGCAAACAGCTAACCCCGTGAATAATTTCGTGCCGGAGGCTATGCCAAACGCGGTATCTGCATTGTTCGGAAGATTTTCACGTCTGTTCCGAAAACCAGAGCATTTCGTAAAAAACGTGCTACTTTCGTCACAAACCGAAAACACACCGGAAAAGCTATCCGCATCCGCCCAATTTCCCCAAATTTTCTCTATGTCCACCATGGTTGATACCTCAATACTCAATTATAGCAAACGCTCGGCCTAATTATTTTTATCCATATTTACCAACTCATTAAATCTTTCTTGTGATTTGGCAAATCCTTTTTCCTTTTTATCAAACAGTTTCTCAAACTCTTTCAATTCTTTTTCATCTACTTTATAGATTTCGCCCTCATCAAACATTCCTGTTATTCCATCTAAAGCATTAGGATATAGTTCTAATACTAATAATGCCACAGAATATTTTCCGTCTGTGTTTGTTATGTTATATTTTTTAGATTCCACAAAGCCAAACTTTTTATAATACTCAGGATCGCCATAAATTATTATAGCCTTATAACCCATTTCTTTTGACAGCTTTATTGTGTGCTTAATTAGTTTACGTCCAATTCCCCTGTTTTGAAATTCAGGCAATACACTTATTGGACCAAATGTTAATATTGTATATTCTTTATCCATATTTTTAATTTTTGATTCTACATAAACAATGTTCCCTACAATTTTATTCTCAAAGACCGCTACAAAATCTAAATTTCTAACAAACTCTTTTGTTTTTCTCAAATTATGAATAAGCAAATGTTCATCGCATCCCGGAACATGCAAATTCCAAAATGCCTCTCTGGTCAATTTTTCTACAAGAAAATAATCTTTCTCTTCTTCAAGCCTTAATTCAATATTCATTATTTTACAGCAAACGCTCTATTCGCTTTCTGTCAACCTTTCTGTTTATTCAGTATTTTACTGTCTTTTTTGCAGATAATGCGGGCAGCTTTGCTTGGATATTCTGCCAGAAAATCTGCAACGGTCTGAACATCATAATGGAAGGTTGAAATATACTCAAGCCTGTAGCTCATACCCATACTGCTTTCTTAATGGAGCGAAAACCTCTTCATGTGTGTAACGCTTTGTCGTTGGGTCATTTGCAGCCGCTTCTGATTCCTCTAACTTGACCCTAATCATCTGCTTTAATTCGTACTCACTACTAACCAAAGCGAAGGGTACGCGCTTCTCCCTCACTACAGCTTTCAGACATGCATTAAGCAGCATGGTCATGTTTAACCCAATATCCTCCAAAATGACCTCTGCCTCTCGTTTGGTATCCTCATCTACCCGGACAGTTACTGTTTTAGTTGCCATTTGTATCACCCCTTTGCGTACACCATTATACAGCAAATGCTTTACCGGCGCAATAGAGAAACAATAATAAGCAAAAAACAATAATAAGCAATGCTTATAATGCCTATTACATGCGGAATAACCCTATTGCACTGCTAATCTGACGGTGAAAATGCGCCGTCATGCAGAGATAAATATTTTTTGTCTTTATATAGGCAATAATGAACTATCCGAAAATTGCTGTTCGTCCGACGATTGACGACATAGAGGGCGCGAGTCGCTTGAAGTAAACATCATGAACAGGGCAAAGTCAAAAATCCTTACTGCATTTTAGTGGAAGGGAACGGCTTGACCGTTCCTTTCGTGTGCTACATTTCCGAATGTTCGTTGCCGCTCATCACTGCAACCAAGTCCCTTATCCGTTCCATCGGAAACGGTGGGTTGCCTAAAGGCTTTAAGGCAATAGACATCAGTTTCAAAGGATTATCGTCAGCTGCGATTCGGTTAGAATTTAATTGTCCGCACTGCTTACAGCGGTGTATTATTGCCCATTCTCCGCCTTTTCTTACCCAAACGCCTATCGCTTCCATAATTCCGCCGCAATCCGCTTCTCGGTCGCCCGGTTCGTTATCTATATGTTGACTTGACAGGCAATTATAGCAGTGGTTCCTGTGTGTGCTTCCAGCACCATAAGGGGTGTTGGGATAGCCACAAACTTTACAAGTAAAACTGTCGCCGCAAGCGTTATGACGGTAATATCCCTTTGATAGTTTTGCTCTGTGTTCTCTGTTCATGTGTGTTCCTCCTTAAAGTTGTCATTCTCTCAACTTTTCGGGAGGTACTGCTTTTTTACAGTAAGCAAACCTCCCGGTTTGCCACCGTCTCTATTGATTTCTTCATGTAATATCCCCTTTCTCTGTTATTTAGTATATCGCTATTGCGTTATAACTCGGCTAAGATGTCCCGTCCGACAGACGATTCTCATCTCGCTCAATTATAATCTGCTTTAAGTAAGTATAGGCTTCACTCAAAGGATTGTCAATAAAATCGCACCGCATGAAAGCGAAGATTACAGCAAAGCTATAACCAAAATTAGTGGCGAGTACAAGCTCCGACTGATTATGTTAAAATCTCCCGCGCTCGGACATACGTTGTGAGCGCAGGCTTTGTTTTAGCGTGTTCAGCGTTTGCGTCAATACAAATATTTTCGCCGCGGTGCAGTCAGAAAAAACGGATTCGGCATCCCGGATAACACAGATTTGAGATGCGGTGATATTATCCATCAACAAATGGTCAACAGTCGTATGTAAAGCATTGTCACACCTGCTTCCAAAAAATTCTTCTCAGTAAGGTATTTGGATTAGACATATGCTATAATACAAAGACTAATATTATTTTGGAGGTTTGAGAATGTACAACAACATCGGCGCAAAGATTAAAATTTTAGCGCAAATTATCGCATGGGTCGGCATTATCGGCAGCGTAATTATCGGATTTATATCGCTTACATTTATATGGGGAATTGGCGTTCTTATTGGGGGCTCGTTACTTTCTTGGATTTTATCATGGTTTATCTACGGTTTTGGAGAGTTAATTCAAAAGACGAGTGAAATTGCCCAAAACACGGCAAAAGGAGCATCAGCTAACTCGTTAACTGCAAAAATGGAAACATTGATTACATGGAAAGAAAGCAACCTGATTTCAGAAGAGGAATTTGAAATCAAAAAACAAGCATTATTAAGAGGTGAGTGGAATGAATGAATTGAATATTTATGACAAAGCTGCATATAAAAAATATAAAAAAGCAGAAACTTTCAGAATAGCGACGGGTATCGTATCTATCGCTGCGGCAATAGTGATGGTATGTTTGCTTTTCCTATCGAGTAGTTTCTCGGTATATTTGCTTTTCCTATCGGTAATTTTCTCAGAGCTTTTCCACTACCCTTTTTTCCACTACCCTTCCGGTACCGTATTTATATTATTACTCTACCAAATAGCAATGCTTACTGCCATGATTATATGTGCAATTTATGCTTTTGCCGTATATGGTAAAAAGCACAGCTACCTTTGGGGAGTAGCAATTAGTATATTTGCGATAGGGCATATACTGTTTGCGTTATTCGCGCTTTTATCATCATCTCTAATTTCTACATCAGCAATAATCGGGGTGATTTTTCTTATTATGGCTTTGCAATATTTCAAGAAAACAAATACACCGTCAAAAGTGTTGCCAATAATCGCCAGTGTTTTAGCAATTGCACAAAACATATTTGGCACTATCCCAGTAGGAGGATTTTTATTCCAATGGTTGTCTTTTATACCGTTTTTATTGTTTGCTTTATTTTGTCCCGTTACGCATAAGCGAATTAAACGCAATGCTGTAAATTCCCATTTGCAGCAGCGAGAGATGATACTCGGAGACTTAACTTCGCAACTCCAATATTTAAAAGGAGAGTTTGACAGCGGTAAAATCTCCCAGCAAGAATATGAATATAAAAGAAAAAGTTTAGTGGATAAACTATGATTTTGTTATCAAACACATAAAAAGAATTGGTTTGGACTTTGCAGTTTAATCAAGAACTGGAATCAGTTTTTGGCAGCATCGAAAAAGCGCAAGCCGCTTACAGAATCGCCCAATACGGCAACATGAGCGATGAGGAAGTAACGGCGGCAATAGCAGCCAAATACCCTCCGGCGGGCAAGATCACTTTATTGGAGTTCTATGAGTTTGTTTGGGAGCTTGGGCAAGTTGGACTGGATGATGGGCTCGCGAGACTATATCGCCCTCGCTTGACATGACTTCGTCTCGCCTAAATTTAGCTGCGCGTTCGCAACCCGCGCTATACATCCCATCCGTTCTGCACTGTCGGGTTTACACAATTTTTTATTCTATCTTAAAGTCTTCTGAACTAAAATTACTATAATATCTTCCTGTTTGGGCTGTAAATTTTATTATTATGAAATCACCGCCATTCATTCCGCCTTTGTAATAAACATTAAATTCTTCTTTCCAAATTTCTTTTTTAATCTTTTTATCCTCAAGCACTTCCATTGTCCCTTTTAGCATTACACCACGAAAAAATCTTTTATCATAAAAGTAAATACAAGCCTTATTATTATTCCTATAATGTTTTATTCTCATTGAAGGGCTGTTTGTATGCCAATAAAATGTTTTTATCCCCTCTCTCTTGACCGGCGGCAGCATTGCTTTTGTATTTGGAAAACCATTTTCATCAACAGAGCTTATAAAACCTACTCCCTGTTTATCAATTAAATTTCCAATAGTTTCTTGTGGATTTCTCATCATCAAATTTATCCTCCTGTTTTTTGCGGAATACTGGTTTTGTATTATTTTATATTTCGTTAAATTTACATTTTCATAATTGACTCATTTTCTCAATATTTCCCAATCTCTACCCCACATTTTCACATCAAGTCGGGCAGTGACATAAGGTATGCCTCAAGCTCCGCTTGCGTACCGTGCTTATATGCTTCGATTTTTGTTCCCGATTCGTTTTCCAGACAGTCTGTTATAAGAAATGTTTCCATGCCGAGCCTCCCGGCGCACATATCTTCGTCCACGTTGTTGCCGACCATTATACACTCCCCGGGCTGTTTGTTCAGTTTACCCAAAACCTCGCGAAAATATTCGAGATTTGGTTTGCAGTATTTACTGTTGGCATAATGGGTAATATACGAAAAATCATGAGGGGTCAGACCTATCCAGTCCAGGCGTGTGGTGACGGCGCACGCCGGAAAAAGCGGGTTTGTCGCCAGCGCGACGGTATAGCCCTTTGCGGCAAGCGCGGGTATGAGCCGCGAGGGTATGTCGGTGGGCTCCATTACCTCCTTAACGGTATTAAACTCGTTTGTATAAAACGCGTCGCAATTTCTTTCCACCACGCTTCTTTTTTCATCATCGAGATTTAAAAATCCCGTGAATGTATCCCAAAAGCGGCGGTGGTTTAGCACCGTGCCGTCATTTTCAACCATAGCCTTCGTCCCCGCCCAAACAGCTTTTACAGACAGGTCGGGATTCATTTCGAGCCGTTCAAAAACCTTTTTCAGCTTGCCGAAATAATTTGTTATAAATGTCTCCTGCGTGATTTTAAGAAGCGTTCCGTCAAGGTCAAATAGAATCGTATTTATCACTTAATCTGTCTCCAATGTAAATGCTCCGAGCGTTGCCGCGTTGTTTCCTTTATAGACAAAATATAATGGCCAAATGCCGTCGGGGATAGCTATATCCGCGGAAAACTCCGCCCAAATATTTGAGGATACTATCGGGACGGATGCAAGCGGTTCGCCGTTTAAGGAAATCCTTACCTCAAATACTCCGGTATTGTAGCCCCTTGTTTTAAGAGTGATCCTTTTGATGTTTTTGCAGTCAAAATACTTAAACCCAACGCCCGTAGAATCTGTGATATTCGTAACAAACCCGATTTGCTCATCGCCGTCTGCTCCGTCTTGAGTTATCTTTGGAAACAGGTGCATCGGAGTATTATCGTCCCGGCTGAATATATTGCACGCCATGTATGCCGGATATGTGCCTTTGCCAATGAGCGGGCCGCAGTTTGCGCCCTGCGACGTTATTTCAACCTGCTTTATGCTGCCGTCCGCTTCTATCTTTATCTCTTCGATACAGCCTTGCCGTGAAAACTGCGTGCCGTTTGTGTGCCTATGGTAAAACACATACCACTTATCTCCGATTTTTTCAATGCCTCCGTGATTATTCGCATCGCGATGGTTCATAGGCTTATCGGCAGACTTGTATGTGCCAATGTTCATGTCGCAATTGCTGATTATTGCGCCGCCATATTTGAAATCCCTAAGCGGATGGCTGCTCGTCGCGTAGCACAGCTCATTCATTTTGACGGAAGAGTACACAAAGTAATACATATCGTCAATCTTTCGGATTGAAGCGGCTTCAAAATAAGCATGACCCTCAAAGCCTGTGCCTTTATCATAGCAATCACCGGGCACAACAATGTGCGGCCCGTCTATGACAGTGAGCATATCGCGCTCGAGCAAGAAGCCCATCGCGCCGGTTCTCCCGCTCATGCCGTGTCCGCAAAAACCGGTATACAGATAGACGTTATCGCCTTCCGTCAATACTCCCGGGTCAAATTGCGGCTCGTCTCCCTCCCGCTCGCCAATCAACGCGCCGTTTTTATCTTTGACATATCCGAGAAACTGATATACTCCGGCAGGCGTGTCACATACGGCAACGGACACGACCGCAATTCTGTCGAGCACATAATAGAGGTAGTAACGGCCATCCGGCCCTTTTGTGACATCGGGCGCGAAAAGATTCATCTCTCCGGCTTTGTTGCGCGGGTCCGATGTTTTTTCGTAAATAACGCCCTCATAACGCCAGTCGCTCAAGTCATTGACCGGAGCGGACCAGCAGACATAATCGTTCATGCAGTAAACATATCCGTTAAATTTGTCGTGCGAACCGTAAACGTATACCCTATCGCCAAATACGTGAGGTTCTCCGTCCGGTATGTATTCCCACGACGGATGAAATGGATTACTCGCTTGTTTTTTCACGGTCAAAACCTCCAAAAAATTTTCGCGCTGATATAGCTGACATACAGCCCTTATGCGTTCGGTATACGTCATAATAGCATGAACGCAAATGATATGTCAAAAGATGTCCGCCGCATTTCCTATTCGTTTCGCATTTTCATAACTCAAAAACTAAACCTTTTTCATGTATTGCGCGGCGGTTTTCAAAAGCAGTTGCTTTGTTCCATGCCCGTCAAAGACTATTTCAAGCAATGCGTCATTGCCCGCCGGGGTCATTTTTTTTATGACGCCTTTCCCGAATACATTGTGTTCCACACTATCCCCTTCGCTATAATCCGATAAAGCGGCGATTTTTGATGTGTTTTTCGGTGCGTAAAAATCCATTTTTGCGCCCTGCTCAACATCTCGCGGCGCGTAACGCTTTGTGTGGCGCGGCTCGTTTCGCCCCGCGCCTTGCATTTGATTTTGCTCATGGTACATTCCCGGTTTATAACGCCCGTAATGAGAGTATGTATGGCGGCTGCCAATATCATCCGCGTCCGCGTAAAATCCGTGTGTATCTGTATCGTACACATCAAAATCATGCACGTCAACATTGCCCTGCGCTATCTCGCCGACAAACCGCGACGTGCTTGAAGCATTCGTTTTGCCAAATATCATGCGGCGCCGGGCGCACGTAAAATACAGCCTCTTCATGGCACGCGTCATGGCGACATAACATAAGCGCCGCTCCTCTTCCATCTCCGGCAGGTCTCCGATAGCCCGTATTCCCGGAAAAATGCCTTCTTCCGCCCCGGCTATAAACACGGTATCAAACTCCAGCCCCTTCGCGCTGTGCATCGTCATCATGAAAACTTTGTCGCCGCTTTGGTCGTCACGGTCAAGGTCTGTATATAGCGCCGTTTCATTTAAAAAGTCGCCGAGCGAGCCGCCGCCGCCGCTGTCCATCAAAAACGCGATAATATTTGTCTTGAGCTCGCGGACGTTTTCTATTCGCGACAAACTTTCATCCGTATTCTTCTCCTGGAGCATTTTTATATAGCCCGTTTGCCGTAAAAGTTCATCATAAAGCTCATCTAACGGATTGTTTGCGGAAAATTTATGAAGCTCTCCAATCATATCGGCAAACTTCACGAGTTTTGCCGCCGCGTTTTTTACATTTTCATATCTATACGCCTGATATATCGCGTCAAATATTGATATTCCAAGCTCTGCGCCGATTGCGGCAAGCCTTTCTACGGTTGTGTCTCCGATACCTCGCGCCGGATTATTGATGATACGCAGTAAGCGCACATCATCGTTTGGATTATGTATCACGCAAAGGTACGCCAGCATATCTTTTATTTCCGCTCGCTCATAAAATCCAGTGCCGCCGTAGACGCGATAAGGTATGCCCGCTCGCTTAAAAGCTGTTTCAAACTGGTTTGACTGCGCGTTCATTCGGTAGAGTATTACATGCTCGCCAAATTTGCGCCCGCCTGAAACGCTCTTAATAATCTCATCTGCGACAAACTCCGCCTCGGCGCGTTCATCGGCGATTATTTTTAGTATCGGTTTATCGCCCGCGTCATTTTTGGTCCAAAGGGTCTTTCCTTTTCTGCCGCGATTGTTGCGTATGACATCGTTTGCGGCGTTTAAGATGGCGGCTGTTGAGCGGTAATTTTGCTCAAGCCTTATAATTCTGGCATTTTTGAAACGCTTTTCAAAGCTCAAAATATTCTCGATCGTCGCCCCGCGAAACTTGTATATGCTCTGGTCATCATCTCCGACAACGCAAATATTGCCGTGCATCCCCGCAAACGCCTCCGTCAGGCAATATTGAAGATTATTTGTGTCTTGGTATTCATCAACCAGCACATACCTGAACCTGTTTTGGTAATGCCGCAAAACGTCAGGCCGCTCGCGCAAAAGCCGGACGGTCAATAATATCAAATCATCAAAATCGAGAGCGTTTGAGCTCTTCAATCTTTTTTCATATTCCTCATACGCGTATCCGATCATTTTGCGGCGCGGGTCGCCGTCTCTCTTTGCGGCCTGCGTAAAATCTGATGCCAATATCATCTCATCTTTGGCGCGGCTTATATATGCCAAAACCGTTTTATGCGGGAAGGTTTTTTCGTCAAGCCCCTCGTCTTTGAGGATTCTCTTCATCAGCGCGGCCGTATCTGCCGTATCATAGATTGTAAAATTGCTTTCGTAACCAATCTTGTCAATATGCGCTCTGAGTATTCTCGCGCACGCGCTGTGAAACGTACTCGCCCAAACATTCGCCGCTCCGGGTATCTCCATACGCCCGAGCCTGTCTTTCATCTCTCCTGCCGCTTTGTTCGTAAATGTTATCGCTATTATATTGTATGGGTCTACGCCTTTGTTTACTATCAGGCTGGCTATACGGCTGATAAGCACGGTGGTTTTGCCGCTTCCCGCCCCCGCCAAAAGCAGCAATGGCCCGTCTGCGGCTTTGACCGCTTCCCTTTGCATATCGTTTAAATGTGTAAGATTTGTATCAAAATCATATGCGGTATCTTGCTTCATATAACTTGCGCTTCTTTGCCAATGACCCGAAAGGCTCTTGACACGGCTCTCTCTTTAGTGTTGATTATCTGATTATACTATATTTTTGTCTATACGACAAATGGGAGCCGACGCTCCCATTTGTCAAAAACAGATTATGAGGATAATAAAATGAAAAAGATACAATAGCAACCCTGCACCGTTATAATACCTATTATATATTAAGTATTCTACACCTAAATATTACAAAAGTATTAAATATCAAAAAAAATTTTTTATTTTTCACAAATACCGACTTTTCTATTGCAAGTTAGTCAAACGCTATTCCATACCAAGCATTTTCGTCGGGCGCGAAATCACCGTCTGCCGAAAGCATACCAAAACCGCGTTTTTTCCGGTGCGCGGCATATTTTGAGTCCAAAAACGTATTTACCGGCGCTCTGACAGTTATATTCGCCGAGGGAAACATATTTGCAATTATCGCTGCAATCTCGTCAGCGTCATCATGCGCCGAAACCAATAGTTCCTTGACATGCACCTCGCCTTGAGACTGCGCTTCTATCACCGCGCATGAATCGCCGATTTGATACAGTCCCCCGCCAAGCTCGTCGCATAATAATTTTTGATACGTCGCGCCGCGCACATTGTATCTTATATGCGGTCTCTTTATTAAGAGCCTTTCGCGAAAGTTAATATATTCAGTCGGCAAGAGTGCGACCGGCTCATGGGGCATTTTATCTCTGCTGATTTGCGGCCCGTCGTTTTTTCCGGCGGCAGGATTTGCCGGTATGACCGTCTCATCTATATAAAAGTACTCGCGCAATTTAGTATTTTTCGCATAATACTCAAAAAGCCCGTTTTCTGTCGGGCAAAGAATCACAGCCCGATACCCCAAAGAGTGCGCGGTCTCAATCAGCTTATTTGTGACCGCCGCGCCATATCCCCTGCCCCTGTGTTCAAAAAGCGTTGCTATGCCATAGAGCATTGCGCACGGCACAAAAGACCCGCCGCGCACAAAATCACCCACGGGAATAAGAAACCCCATAGATACCGGGCTGCCGCTCGACTCGGATACTATCGCGTGTTCCGTACCGGAAAACAGTGTAAAAAATGAATCCTCGCCATCCTTGCCGAATACCGTTTTGTAAATATCCCGCAAAACAGATATCTCGCCCGCATACGGTTTTCGCGCGGCAATATCTTCACGCCTTGCTGTGTCGCTCATTTTGCTTTACCGCCATCTTCGTTGCCGAGCCTAAGAGCCCGGCGCTTGCTCCTGCAATTTTTTTGCCATCCGCTCAAGTTCTTTTAAGTCCGCAAATGTGCCGGGTCTTTTGTGTACGTCGCGCAAAAGCGCCGCCGGGTGATAAATGGCCATATAGCGTATGCCGTCTTTATCATACCATTTGCCGTGATCTCGCGTTATTTTAAACTCCGGGTCAATCATCGAGGTAGCCGCTATTCTGCCGAGGCAAACTATTATCCGGGGTTTTAAAAGCTCAATTTGCGCATAAATCCAGTCGGCGCACGCTTCTCTTTCTCCCGGCAGCGGGTCGCGGTTTGCGGGCGGGCGGCATTTGACAATGTTCGCTATATAAATGTTCTTCTCCCGCGAGAGCCCGATAATTTTCAGCATATCGTCAAGGAGCTTGCCCGCACGGCCAACGAACGGCTCTCCTTTCAAATCCTCATTTTCTCCCGGCCCTTCTCCGATAAAAAGTATTTGCGCGGCCGGGTTTCCGACTCCAAATACAACATTTGTCCGTGTTTTGGATAGCTCGCATTTTGAACATTCACGGCATTTTTCCTCAAGCTGGGTCCACTTTTGCATATCAACCTCATTTTTAAGATAGTTTATAGTTAAATTTTAGTATATCATATGTATTTTTTTGTTGCAAACCGCATTATTTTGTGTTACCATGATTTGGACGCAACTATATACTGCGCTTTAGGAGGCGCCAAATGGCTCGCAAAAGCAAAATCGGTTCAGGAGACTTCGTAAAAGCGCTCGGTTTGCTCTCTCAAATCGCCATTACAATTATCGCGTGCATTGCTCTGGGAATACTCATTGGTTGGCTTCTTGACAGATGGCTCGGCACATCCCCTTGGCTTATGATGGTGTGTATATTCCTCGGAATGGGCGCGGCGCTAAAATCAATTTTTGATTTCTCGAAAAGGATTTGACTATGCTCGAGACCCTGCCTGCAAAAAAAATAATCCAAATGATAACGCTTACGGCAGGCGTGATGATGGCCGCAGGTGTGGTATATTATATCTTGACGGCAAATATATATGAAGCCCTCCCCTTTGCCGTCGGGGTAGCCGCGACGGCGGCCTTAAATATCCTCAAAATGAAAATGCTCGCCCGCAGCGTCAGAAAAGCTCTTGAGATGGACGACCCCAACAGAGGAAAATATTACGCTGTCGGTATGTATATGCTCAGATATTTTCTTACCGGCGCGGTGCTTGTCGCAATAGGACTATTGCATGTATATCTCGAAAACCCTCGCATAATAAGCATTTGGGGGGCACTCTTCGGCCTTTTCACCATGCAGATCGCAATCTTCATATCAAGGCCGTCCAAACTTATTGATACCACATCGCAGTACGACCCGATACCGTATGACGACGAAGATGACGGCAATGACGATGACAACGATAAAGACGCAAAAGACAACAACAGCGGCAATGAATAGATAATAAGATAGATAGCGTAATTAAATATTGACAATATTTAACATATAATGTATACTCATCGGTGGTCGTTTCTACAAAACGAACAGATTTCATAATCATATCATCAAAAACTTCAAAGGAAACGGTATATTTTGGAATTAGACATTAAAAACTATGCTATCTTGCGTCTTGGCGGAATAGAGATTTGGATAACCGACACCATTGTTTCCACATGGATAATTATGGGCGTCCTCATCGTTTTCGCTATTTTCGTACGCATAAAAATACATAAATTCAAAGAAATCCCGACAGGCTTTCAAAATGTAGTTGAGGCTCTCGTAGAAATGTTTGACAACTACCTGGTGAGCAATGTCGGACCAAAGCTCATGTACCTCGGACCTTGGTTCTTTACGGTCTTTGCGTTTGTGCTCCTTTCAAATCTCAGCGGCATTATTCCCGGCCTGCGCCCGCCCACGGCAGACTGGGCAATGACGCTCGGCATAGCTTTAGTGACCTTTACGCTGATTCAAATCATGGGCTTTAGGTATAGAAAACTCGCCTATTTAAAGAGCTTTGTGGAGCCGATATTCCTTTTTCTGCCAATAAACCTTATCGGCGAAATAGCGCGGCCCATATCGCTCAGCTTCCGTCTTTTCGGCAACATACTGGCTGGTCTTGTCATGATGTCGCTCATCTATGCCATGGTGCCTATCGTTTTTAAATTTGTATTTCCCGCGGCTCTCCACGCGTTTTTCGATATTTTTGCCGGAGCTTTGCAAGCGTTTATCTTTACCACCCTTAGCATGACCTTTGTCGCAAACACCGCCGCTTTGTCCGACGAATAAATACAAAACAGCCTCAAACGCTGTCCGGGCAAAACCATAAAATAGCGCAATTTACATTTACGATACTAACACATCACATAACAAATCGGAGGAATAATCAATGGGTATGGAAAGTTTGGCCACAGTTATTGCCGCAGCGCAATATGCAGCAGCACTCGCAGTATTTGCCGGTATGCTGTGCGCTATCGGACAAGGTAACATCGCCGCTAAAGCGATCGAGTCTATGGCGCGTCAGCCTGAAGCAAGAGGCTCTATCAGTACATCAATGATCATCGGTCTTGCTATGGCCGAGACAGTCGGTATTTACGGACTCGTCGTATCAATGCTTCTCTTGTTCGTCAATCCGCTGCTCGACAGGTTTGTCACAATGGCGCAAACATTAGGTCTTAGTTAGAACGACTATTAACGAAAGGAATGAGCGCAGATTATGGATTTCATAGTCGTTCTTTCTAATATTGCCGAGGAGCTGCCCCCCGGGCGCGTCTTTGGCATGGATGGGCAGCTATTTATACAAACGGCAGCCGCTATCTTCAATGTCCTGCTGCTCTCCGGCATATTGGCATTTTTGCTCTATAAGCCGGTGCGGAATGTCTTGCAAAAACGCACTAATAGAATCGAAGGGCAGCTTTTGCAGGCGGAAGAGGAAATGCAGCGCGCGTCGGAGCTTAGGCAAGAATACGAAAAGAAGCTCGAGGATATCGAATCAGAGCGCGAGGATATCCTTGCGCAGGCTCGCAAATACGCGGCCGACTCAAGCCGGCGCATTATTGCCGAAGCCAAACAGGAAGCTGATTCTCTCAGGGATCGCGCGGCGCAAACAGTCAAGCTGGAGTGGGAACGTGCCGAAAGCGATATGCGCGCAACCATTGTTGACGTGTCCGCGCAAATGGCGGAGAAGTTCGTGACGCTTGCCATCAATCGTGAAACGCACGATAGGCTCTTTGATGAAACCTTATCCGACTTGGAGGGTATGACATGGAGAGATTAAGCGTTCTCTATGCCTCCTCTTTATACGATTTGGCCGTGCAAAAAAATGCAGTCGAAGACTTCTTCGTTCAGGCAAAGATGTGCCGCCTGGCTTTGCAGACGCAAGATTGCGAGCGTATGCTCCTGCATCCGCAGATCACCGCCTCACAAAAACATGAGTTTTTCAAAAATGCTTTTGCGGGAAAAGTGCACGACGATATACTTGGCTTTTTGTATTTAACCGCGGACAAAAACCGCGAAGCGTACTTGATCCCCGCTCTTGATAAGCTCATAGAAATAATTGAGCGGCACATGAACATAGTAACGGCAAAGGTACTCTCGGCAAGCGAGCTTGACGACGCCCAAACCAAAAGGCTCACGTCAATGCTCTCAAAGAAACTCAAAAAAAATGTCAAGCTGTCTTTAAATGTAGACCCTTCCGTTATCGGCGGCCCATATATTTATGCAGATGGCTACTACATAGACTGGACAGTCAAAAAAAAGCTGCGTGATTTGGCAGTATACATGAAAGAGGGGTGCGGTGCGTGACTCTCAAACCCGATGAAATTGGTTCGGTAATCAAAAAACAGATTCAAGCATACTCGGCAAAGCTCGACGTGTCCGAAGCCGGAAGCGTCATTCAAGTCGGAGACAGTATAGCGCGTGTACACGGGCTCGACAACGTCATGAGCGGTGAGCTCTTGGAGTTTTCCAGCGGTGTTTACGGCATTGCTTTCAATCTCGACGAGGACAGCATAGGCGTTGTGCTTCTTGGCGCGGACAACCTCGTAAGAGAGGGCGAAATTGTCAAGAGGACAAAACGTATCGCCGAAATCCCCGTCGGCGACTGTATGCTCGGCAGGGTTGTTTCTCCCGTCGGAGAGCCTCTTGACGGTAAAGGGCCTCTCTTACATTCTAAGTCGCGCCAGATTGAGCGTGTCGCGCCCGGCGTCATAGAACGCGCGGAGGTAGACACTCCGTTGCAGACGGGCATCAAAGCCATAGACTCTATGATTCCCATCGGGCGCGGACAGCGCGAGCTGATAATCGGCGACCGTCAAACCGGAAAAACCGCGATTTGCATTGACACGATCATCAATCAAAAAGGCAAGGGCGTATATTGCATATATGTCGCCATCGGCCAAAAGAACTCCACCGTTGCGCGGCTTGTCAAGATTTTGGAAGAATCCGGCGCGATGGAGTTTACGACCATAGTTTGCGCCTCCGCCAGCGATTCGTCTCCAATGCAATACATTGCCCCTTATGCCGGATGCGCGATGGGCGAAGAATGGATGGAAGAGGGCAAGGATGTGCTCGTCATTTATGACGACCTTTCAAAGCACGCCGTTGCCTACCGGGCACTCAGCCTCTTGCTTCGCAGGCCGCCCGGGCGCGAAGCCTATCCGGGCGACGTCTTCTATCTGCATTCCCGTCTCCTTGAACGCGCCGCAAAACTCAGCCCCGAGCGCGGCGGCGGCTCTCTGACGGCTCTGCCCGTCATCGAAACGCAAGCCGGAGACATATCCGCGTATATCCCCACAAACGTTATTTCGATAACAGACGGTCAGATATACCTTGAGACAGAACTCTTCAACAACGGTGTGCGCCCCGCCATCAACCCCGGCTTTTCCGTTTCCCGCGTCGGCGGCGCGGCTCAAATCTCCGCAATGAAGAAGATTTCCGGCCCGTTGCGTATAGAACTCGCGCAATATCGAGAGCTGGCTTCATTTGCGCAATTCGGTTCCGACCTCAGCCGTGACACGCTCGACCGCCTGAAACACGGCGAGCGCATAGTGGAAATCCTTAAACAGCCGCAGTACGAGCCGCTCCCGGTCGAGCATCAGGTTCTCTTGCTTTTCCTGCTCACAAACAGATATTTCTCCGGTCAAAAAGTAGAGAACGTACAGAGAGCTTCACGCGAGTTTCTCTCCTATGTTGAAGAGCAGCACGCGGATATCTGCGAGGAAATAATTAAAACACACGCCGTTTCCGATGAGCTCAGCGAAAAAATAAAAAAAGCGGCGGAAGATTTCTTCAACCATTTTTCATAGCGACCCGCGCCCTCCCGCAAGATTATTACCCGGGCAGTCCGATTAGCTCATCGGCCGCATACGCCCAAAACTTCAAAAACCGAGGTTAGCTGATATGGCTTCGATGAAAGCTATAAAAAAAAGAATAGTCAGTGTCAACAGCACAAAAAAAATCATGAAAGCCATGAATCTTGTCGCGGCTTCAAAACTGCAAAAAGCGAAGGCCCGGCTTGATGATATACGCCCCATGAGTGCTGATATAAAAAAGATCATTGATTCCATAAAAAACAGCATTGATTACGAGATGGAAATCCCGTTTACCGAAGAGAGGGAAGTAAAAAACATTGCGTACATAGTGCTCAGCAGCGACCGAGGTCTTTGCGGCAGTTATAATGCGACCGTATCAAAAGAAGCATATGCCTTTGTGGAATCCAACAGAGACAAGCCCGAGAAAATCATAGCGGTCGGCGCAAAAGGGCACGATTACTTCCGGCGGCGCGGGAAAAACATCGTACACAGGTACGACACCGCCTCCGAAGCTACAAGCTACACCGACGCCATGGCGCTTGCGACTCTTGTGGCTGATATGTATAAAACCGGACAGGCTGATGAAGTCTATCTCGTATACACGCATTTTGAGTCTGTTTTGGCTCATATCCCGAATATTGTCAGGCTACTGCCTCTAAAAATGTCGGCAGACAACATATCCGAATCGGACGCCTCCGGCACATCGGCAATAATGTCATACGACCCGGATATTGAAACATTTATAAAACACGCAATCCCCATGTACCTGAACATAACGATTTACAGCGCGATGATCGAATCCTCTGTATGCGAGCAAGCCTCCCGCATGACCAGCATGGATTCCGCCACGCGCAACGCTACCGAAATAATTGACGAGCTTACATTAGACTACAACCGCAAGAGGCAGAGCATGATCACGCAAGAGATTACGGAAATCGTCAGCGGCGCAAATGCGCTGCAATGAGCAAAACCTTAGTAAATAAAGCCTTGAGATACAGGCTTGTAAAGGAGAGATTGGCTTGGCTGGAAAAAGCATAGGTAAGATATTGCAAATTACGGGGGCGGTGGTTGACTTTCGTTTTGACGGTGATCTGCCCGACCTGTATAACGCGATCGAAGTGGAAAATGACGGTAAGGTCATTGTTTTTGAAGTCGCTCAACATCTGGGGGACAATGTGGTGCGTTGCATATCCATGGGCTCTACAGACGGTCTCATACGAGGCATGGATGCAGTAAACACAGGATCGCCGATCTGTGTGCCTGTCGGCGATGAAACTTTGGGCCGTATGCTCAACGTGCTCGGCAATGCCATAGACAACAAGCCCGACCCCGTGACAAAGGAGCGTTGGCCAATCCACCGTACCGCTCCGGGCTTTGCCGAACAAACGGCAACAACGGAGATGTTTGAAACGGGCATCAAAGCCGTAGACCTCCTGTGTCCGTACTCAAAGGGCGGCAAGATAGGGCTCTTTGGCGGCGCGGGCGTCGGAAAGACCGTGCTTATTATGGAGCTTATCCGCAATATCGCTACGGAACACGGCGGATACTCTGTTTTTGCCGGAGTCGGAGAACGCACCCGCGAGGGCAACGACCTGTATAACGACATGACACATTCCGGCGTTATTAATAAGACCGCTTTGGTTTTCGGTCAAATGAACGAACCCCCCGGAGCGCGTATGCGCGTCGGTTTTTCCGGACTTACGATTGCCGAGTATTTCCGTGACGTATCGCTTCAGGACGTGCTTTTGTTTATAGACAACATCTTTCGTTATGTCCAAGCCGGTTCCGAGGTTTCCGCGCTTCTCGGGCGCGTACCGAGCGCTGTCGGTTATCAGCCCACCTTGGCCACCGAAGTCGGAAGCCTGCAAGAGCGCATAACATCAACAAAAACCGGCTCGATCACATCTGTTCAAGCCATCTATGTCCCCGCCGACGACTTTACAGACCCCGCGGCAGCCACAACATTTACACATCTCGACGCTACGACGGTTTTATCCCGCGCAATCGTTGAGCAAGGCATATATCCCGCCATTGACCCGCTCGATTCAACCTCTCGCATACTCGACGCCGCCGTCGTCGGAAACGAACACTATAGCGTGGCGCGGAGCGTCCAAAGCATACTTCAAAGATATAAAGACCTTCAGGACATAATCGCGATACTCGGTATGGACGAGCTGTCCGAAAACGACAGGCTGATCGTAGACAGGGCGCGTAAGGTTCAAAGATTTTTATCGCAGCCATTCTTTGTCGCGGAAAAATTTACGGCCATTGCCGGTAAATATGTCCCCGTAAAAGAGACTATCCGAGGATTTGCCGGTATTATCGGAGGCGAGTATGACGATATTCCCGAAGGGTACTTCCTAAACAGGGGCACGATTGAAGAAGTCGTCGAGAGCTATAGAACATAAGGGTCTTACATTCATGCAGTGAAAGTATCTCATTTTCTCACGTATAATAGGAGATTTAAGCTAAATGGCAGTTGCAAATAAATTTCGGTTGCGTGTCACCACGCCCGACAATGTAAAATATGACGAAGATGCGCAAATGGTCATTTTGCGCTGCATCAGCGGCGACATGGGCGTTATGGCGCACCATGAGCCGACACTCGCAATCCTTGATTATGGCGTGCTGCGTATTATAGACGGCGATGAGGAACGCCGCATGGCTGTTTTTGGCGGTATAGCGCAGATTGGAAATAATGTCGTCACCATACTCGCAAGCGATGCCCAGTGGCCTGAAGACATTGACATTGCATCTGTCGAAGCGGAGCGGGAGCGTATGTCTCTTCGTATGAAAGATGACGCCGACGACCTTGCGATAGCAAGAGATCAGATTCTGATGCGCCGTACCTTGGTGCAAATAGAAGTAAGCTCTTTTCCGCTGATTGGCGGCAGCGGTGCGCATACAATAGCTGCGGACGGCGATAAATCCGGCGCGGCGGAGCAAGACGAAAGCAAAGGAGGATGATTGTATGCTGACTTTTGCCGGCATTGTTATCTCTTTTGTATGTATCGTAGTCGGTATAATCTTCCTTGACGGTCAGCTTGGCGACTTTTTAGACCCGGCAAGTTTCCTGATGGTTATTGTTCCCACTATTGCTTGTGTTGTCGGCAGCTTCCCCATGGCGACGCTAAAAAAAATACCGGCACACTTTAAAGTGCTGCTCGGCAAGGAATACGACCCCACCGAATACATAGACAAGATCGTTCAGCTCGCCGAAAAAGCTCGCAGAGAGGGTCTGCTCGCGTTTGAAAAAGAACAGGTTGACGACCAGCTCATGGCCTATGCCCTGCGCATGATGGTTGACGGCCTTGACAAGTTTTCTGTCAAATTCGCGCTCGAGGATTGCATCAACGGCATAAAAGAGCGTCACGCGGAGGCGGCGTCAATATACGATAAGGCCGGTATGTTCGCTCCCGCTTTTGGCATGGTCGGTACTGTCGTGTCTCTTATAAATATGCTTATGAATCTCGACTTTGCCGACCCCAACGCTATAAACGCGCTCGGTGCTAATATGTCGGCCGCTCTTATAACTACGCTATATGGGTCGCTCTTTGCGAATATAATCTTTTTGCCTATTGCCTCAAAGCTCAAGATACTTCATAAAAAAGAGATTTTCTGTAAGACAATGGTGTGCAACGGGCTGTTATCAATACTCAACGGCGACAATCCGCGTGTCATTAAAGACTATCTCGTCGAACAGCTCAGTGCAGATGACGGCAGGGTTTTCAAAGATGAGCAGAAAAGTTAGTCAAGTTGGTGAAGCGTAGTGCGCATAAAAAGCGCGTGGCCGTGCGCATACGCAGTGAAGTATGGAGTGGGGGTGAGTTTTTATGGCGGCAAGCAGCGATGATCGCGGCAACGAAAGAGCCGGCGGGGCGGAAGCCGAGCCGGAAGAAAAGACAGACGGATGGCTGACCACATATGCCGACATGGTCACGCTCCTTTTGACCTTTTTTGTGTTGCTGTTCGCGCTTTCCAACTCTGATAATGAAAAAGCCGAGATGTTCCTCTTTGCCATGGCGAGGGGCGGACTTACTGCCGAGCAATTCATGGAAATACAAGATAGATATAACTTAGACGAATCGGATTACGATCCTTGGTCGGAACTGCTCCCCTATCCCGGCAGTGAAGAGAGCGAAGACCCCAATCATGGCGGCGACGAAGCTCTTACGGAGCTGTATGAGGCAGTTGGCAGTTATATGGAAGAAGAGGAGCTGGGCGATCATTTTTCGCTTATATTCAACGGCGACTTTTTGCTTATCACCCTCCTTAGCGATATATTGTTTGATTCCGGTCAGGCGGATATGAGGCCGGAGATGGTTGCGAGAGCCGAAATGCTTGCCACATTGCTGGCCGCCACATATGAACCCAACGATCCCTTTGAGATAATGGTCGTAGGCCATACGGACTCAGTTCCGATCAGTACCGCTCAATATCCTTCAAACTGGCATCTTAGTGTGGCAAGGGCCACTAACTTTCTGTGGGTGCTGGTAGACATCAGCGAGTTAGAGCCCGATATATTTTCCGTGCGCGGAATGGGCGAATACCGCCCTGTCGCGACCAACGGCACGGAAGAAGGCAGAGCTTTGAACCGGCGCGTAGAGATAATGATCGGGCTGGCCCGTAACAACACAGCCTGGGACACCGAGATAGTCTATGACTAAGGATTATATGCTGTTTATTAACACACTACACAAAAGAGAGCTTAGCGGCTCTCTTTCGCGTTTTTGATTACTGATTATTTAGCCATTCCAATCAACTCATCAACTCCATAGTTTTACTCGCAAAATACAAAGGAATGTTGGTAATATTGCCATTTATTATGTATTCATTTGTTGAAAACCGAATAGCAGTTTCCGGCTTGTATTTTTCAATATAATTTTTGAAACTGGTTGCGCGCTTGTTTTTGCTTGATTTCACTTCGATAGGAACTATTTTGTTTCTGCTTTGTATAATGAAATCAATCTCCATATCACGGGAAAGTGAGTAGTAATTCGGCATGAAATCCATTTGCGGAATCAATTGTTGCACCACAAAACTTTCGCCAATCTGCCCTTTGAAACTAAACGCTTCATCCAAAAGTATAGATTGATTTTCTATATTTGCCATATATTTTGTCAGACCAACGTCAAGTAAAAACAACTTAAATATTTTATCTTGATTATAGGCATTGAGCGGATATTTGGGCGTTGATAGATTATTAACTTTTAATCCAATTCTGCTTGTTACAAGCCATTCGATAGCTTCCTCATAATCTTTGCCCCTTGCACCCTCCCGAAGTATGGAATAGACAAATTTTTCGGTGTTTTCTTTTGCAAGTTGAGGGATTATGTTTCTAAATACTGTCAGCACTTTCGCCGCAGGGATTTTTTTATTGTGCTGCGAGAAATCGTTTTCATATATGGTAACAAGCTCTTTTTGTATATCCAAAATCTCTTGCGGATTTTGATTTTCTGCCCAGCTTTTCACACATTCTGGCATACCGCCAATAATCAAATACTTGCGATACCATTCTAACATTCTCGTATGAAAAGCAGAAATATAGTCGCTTTCGCTTTTGACTGTAAGGAAATATTTATACATTCCCTCGTCATTAACCGCCAAAAATTCGTCAAATGTCATCGGATAGATATTAAGCAGATTAACTTTGCCAACAGGGAAAGGCGTATTTTTTGCCAAATACACGCCAAGCAAAGAGCCTGCGGAAATTATATGCTGTTCATTTGCGTCTTCATTAAAGTATTTAAGGCTTGCGACCGCATTCGGACAATCTTGTATCTCGTCAAAAATGAGCAAAGTTTCACCTGCAACAATTTCTTTATTTGCAAAAAGTGATATGCGCTCCAAAAGTATTTTTGTGTCAATCGTGTCTTTAAAAAGTTTTTTAGCGGGCTCATTTTTATAAAAAGTGATATAGATTTTGTTTTTATACTCGTTTTTCGCAAATTCATTCATAAGCCAAGTTTTTCCGACTTGCCTTGCACCCTCTAAAATCAAGGGTTTTCTCCTGTTGGAGCTTTTCCATTCGATTAATTTCTGATAAGCGTTTCGTCTCAAACTTTCGCACCTCAAAACTATTTTAGAACATTTTTGCAAACTTTTCAAGTTGTTTTAGAACATTTTTGCAAGTTTTTCAAATTATTTTAGAACATTTTTGCAGCAAAGCGCTTGATGCGGATAATTTACGCATGTTCAAACTCCGTTGTAGATTTCATGTTTTATCCCAAACTCTACAGCATATTTCCAAGCGTAACTCTCAAATGGAGTGACAATAGTCAATGAATCACAATTTAAAAAAGCTTTTTTTCCGATAAAATTGACGCTTTCCGGAATGAATATATCTTTTAATGATTTGCACCCATTAAACGCAGAATTCCTTATAGTCGTAACGCTGTCAGGAATGGTTATTCCGGCAAGTGATGTGCAATCTCTAAACGCCCATGTCTCTATACTCGTAACGCTGTTTGGTATGACTATATCTTTTAGTGATTCGCACCCATCAAACGCTAATCTCTCTATACTCGTAACACTGTTCGGAATGGTTATTCCGGCAAGTGATGTGCAACCTCTAAAGGCGCTGTCGCCTATGCTTCTTATGCCATCCGGAATGACTATATCTTTTAATGATGTGCAACCTATAAACGCAGAACTCCCTATACTCGTAACGCTGTTCGGAATGGTTATTCCGGCAAGTGATGTGCAACCTGAAAAGGCGCTGTCGCCTATGGTCTTTACGCCATCCGGAATGACTATATCTTTTAATGATTCGCACTCATAAAACGCAGAACTCCCTATACTCGTAACGCTGTTCGGAATGGTTATTCCGGCAAGTGATGTGCAACCTGAAAAGGCGTCGTCTGTAATGGTATCGCCGATAATTTCCACTCTTCTTATATTAATGAACTCTTCTTCTTCTTTTAGCACTGCTAATTCATTTTGAATTAACTCTGCTTCTACTTCGAGCTTGCTTACATGTCCCCAATTAACTCGTTCATCTTTATATGACATACCCCAATGTCCCCAACCATCATCTTTTTCAGAGCGTATTGCATGTTCAGTTCCTGATAGATTACCTTTCAAGTCATTTATTTTTCGCTTTAACGCCAACCATAGATATTGTTCCAACTTAATATGTATGTTTACCACGTGCCCTGCAAGTTTCAAAGCCTTTCCACGATGACTAATTTGATTTTTTTCTTCCGGAGTCATATCGGAAGCACGCTTTCCGTTATAGACAAAAACTTTATCATATGCAAAGCCATTACTCTCGCTGATGTCCGTTGCAATTTCACCATGCCATTCCGCGCGTACTGTTTTTTCTGTCCCGTCCACCATTACAATGGCAATGACGCACACATAATGTGCGCTGCGGTTAGTTGCTTCTGATAGTTCGCGGAGTAATTTTTCATTATTTAGCTTATCTATATCCGGGTTGCCGGATGCTGATTTTGCGTTTATTACATCAACAATATTTGGGTTTAGCGCATCATCTAAAGCGTAGTATATGGAGGAGTGTAGCCCGGGCGCGCCACCGAGGGCATCCACGCAAATGCCGCTGTCGTCAGCAATAGACAGCTTTCCTGTTAGCTTGCACATTTCTCTTGCTTTTTTTAGGGCGTTATGTTCGAAGGTCGCACCATCCTCAACGGTATCATGTTCAATACCCAAATCGGCCGGAGCATAAATTTCCTCACCTAAAATCTCTTTCGCCTCAGCTATCTTCTTTCTGTTGTTGCTTGCGAAAACGATATAATCCCCTGTTTGCATAAATAACGCTTCAAGTTTTTCATAAGGCGGAGTGTTTTCTGAAAGACATATTTTTGCAAATTCTAAAACAAAATCCATATCTAATGTCAAAATACCTCTATCGTCTACAAATCCGCCTTCCATATCAGTTGGTATTAATATAGCGGCTCTGCTCCATGTCAAATTCACGGTTTTTAAGTTTTGCTCCTCAATCATTTCTTTATGTTTTTTGATTATGTCTTTATCCGTCCATAAAAAGATTTTATCTTTAACAGTAACAATACCAACCCATCTTTTCGTGCTTGGCAAAGAAAAATACGCTGTTGTGCTTGTTTCAATATTGTTAGACACACGCTCCAATGCCTTTGGATTCCCCGCTGATAAATGCAGCAAAAGGCGGTAAGCATTAGCAGATTGAATTTTACCATATATACCACCTACATAATCTAAATACTCTTTATGAGTGTTAATTCTTTCTTCAGGCATATTAAACTTCTCCTCTGCTAAAAGTCTACATAAATCTAATATGCCTAATTCGGAAAACCTTTTCAAATATACACCGCGGTGTATCATGCTTGTATCAATATCCGCAGAGCAATAATCCATAACCATATCTAAGAATTTTTTAGGCACAGTAGGGAATAAACGAGCAAGTGGGTTGTTCATAGTTGTGACTCCATTTCTTGTCATAATAATGTGCTTAATAGTTGGTACACGATTTGGAGAAATCTTTCAATTTTGTCCATCAAACACTTTGAGATACCTTATAACCGCTTCGTGATTCGGGTCAATTTTTGAAGCTGTATTTAAATCGAGCAACGTTTTCTCCTTATCGCCAATATTTGCATAACAAACAGCTCTTTGAAGGTATGCGTCAATGTCTTGCGGGTTTCTTAAAATGACTTGACTAAAATCTTCTATTGCACAGTCATGTTCGCCGTTTTCAACATATCCCAATCCTCTTAAATAATAAATCTTGCGGATTGCAGTATCGGAAACGCCGTCACTATTAAGAGCAAGATTGAGTGCTTTTGTAAAAATCATTAGAGCCAAACCGTTGCTTCCACGCTGTAATGCTCCCATTCCGATATTTACGTTTTCTTGTAATTCTTCCATAATAGCCACAGAATCCTTATCCTGCGGGTTTTCGTGCTTTGGCTCTTCATCAACAGCACTATTGTTTGAATCTAACCATCCGTGTGATTTAGCATATTCTTCATCACACAAAATCAATAAATCATTCGGCACTGTATTTGTCGAAGCAACATCAATCTTTCCGGCTATTTCCAAAGTGTTTTTATCAACTAAATAAAAATCTGTGATGCAGTAAATATTCGGTTCTTGGATTTTGGTGCAATCACCGGGTACAAAGCAATATCGACCTAAGTCCTCCGTTTGAATAATCTCATGTAAATTTAGTATTAGCTCAATTTCGTTAATTTCCTTGTCCGCTGTGTTTATTAGGTTTTTTACCGCGAAAAAGTCTCCGAGTTCCATCGAAGTGTATTGAGTTGCGTTATAAATGCTGTAAAGTTTCCGTTCCATTTAGTTATCTCCTCTTTTTTACATTTTGGATATTACTCACCCCCGCAATCAAAAAACCAAAAATAAAATTTTTCGCCCCGCCCAAAGCGCGGAATAGATTTCACCGCCGCTTTCAGCGGCGGGGGAACCGCCGTCTTCGACGCACCGCCACCTACGGTGGCGGGGGCTTTTGCTGCGCAAAAGCGATTAGGAGATTTCAGATTACAGATTCAGCCACAAAGCGGGGCGAACACCAGAGCGGTCATAATCGACATCGTAGCCATCGACGTCGACACCGCCGCCATTATTGACACCGGCGGCAGTACTACTAAGGCGGCCGGGCGACCGCAGCCACCACCAATTAGCTTCATTATCAAGTTTTGCTATTCTTGCTCTGTTGTACTGGTCACCTACATAATAGCCATCTGACTTTAAATTGCCGCTTCCATCTTTGCGCCGCTTATTTGCTAAATCGCCGCTGTCGCCAAAGTATTTAACAACCTCATCTAAACTAAGCAAAAATACCTTATCCGTGGTCGCATTGCCGCCATTTGTACCATACCATGGGTTTTTTGGATTGCTGTTGTATGTTTCCGCGATTGCAGCTCTTGCTGCGCCAAGTTTGTTATAAAACTCTCCGTTTAGGTATTTGCGCAGCTGGCAATCCTCCCAAGTAATATAGCTATCGTATTTATGATATGCGCGGTTTTCAAGGATTCTTTCACTAATAAGTAATAGCTTGTTATTATCGATGGCAAGAACGCGCCAGTCTATGCCAGCAAGCGTTATAATTTGATTGCTTACGGAATCCTCCTTGAGCTTATATTTGGATTCGTCCAATTTTCTCGGCGTATATACCGGCATTTGCGGCATTATTGGCTCTGCCGGATAACTTGGCTGCGCCGGTGGGTATGGCAAAGCAATGGCATCGCTCGGTGATTTTCTGCAATTTACGTTTGCACATTTCTTAGAGAACAACCCTTTTAACGCTCCGCCGCAATGCGGACATAAGCCTTGAGATTTCCACTTATCTGATTGTAATTTGATTGCAGCTGTCTCGGATTCCCATTTCTTATATTCTGCGTTATACGTCGCGTAAATACGGTTACATTCCTCTTGCCAAGACTTATGATCGGCATCGAATTTTTGCTTGATTTGTACGCATTTTTCTTCGTTCTCTGCTTTCGCTTTTGTGTTTTCGACATCAAGTTTTTCTTTATCCGCTTTGTATTGCTCTTGCAGCTTTGCCTGCTTTTCGGCTTTTGCTTTAGGATCAAATTTCTCACGTATAGGAGCAAGTGTTTTTTTCAATTCCGCAACCATTTGCTCCATCTTCTTCTCGCACTCAATGATATTACTTTTGATTTGATCATTGATGTCTTGGTAGTTGGAATCTATATTAGAGAACGCTGCAATTGCCTTTCGGTAGTCTTCCGGGTTTTGCGCCTTGTCCCTTATCTTGACAGCGGCAGCGAAAGCATTTTGCGCGCGTTTTCTGCGTGCTGCTTCTTCCGCGGCTATGCGTTGCCTTTCCTCTTCGGCTGCCTCTTCAAATTGTTTGATATATCCATGAAGGAACTCCAAAAAAGCCTTGCGTATAGCCACAACGCTCATCTTAGTATTGATTTCTATTTTTAGCATCTTTTCTGCAATATCCTTGCAGACAGGCGCGGTAATTGAGTTAATATCCAGCTTTTGCAAGAACTCATATCCTGCCGAATACGGCCCATGTTTGATAAAATGTTCTCTGACCTTTACTTTGTCCGTGCAAATAGCGTCAAAAAGCTCATAAAGCAGCAGCAAATCGCACACGCTATCCGCTTTAATAAAGTTTCCGGTTGCGTTTTTCTTTATTGTAAGAATATTTTCTTTAAAGCCTTGACAGCACAGCAACGCGAACACCTTATCTGACTTAAACAGCTTTTCCGCCGCTTTATGAAAGCCGTTTTTATCATCTAATAGACCTTTGAAAATAGTATCTGCGGTATCTTTAGTTTTATTAAATGTGTACATAAACACATAATAGCAAAGTTCGGGGTATTTGTGAGTGTGAGCTATTTTTTCAATCTCCGCCACATCGTCAATTGCTTGCGGCTCAACATTTCTCGTATTTTTGAGTTTCCATGATAAAAAGCCGTCATCTAACATTTTCGTTATGTTGTCTTTATCAGCATTGTTCTTACTCATAGAATCCGCTATATCCGTCAGGCTTCCATATGTTTTGCCCATCCAATATATCGGGCATGGGCCGGTATTTGGCTTGTTTAGAAGATGTAAAAACCTCGCCAGACCCAAGTCTTGATTATGAGCGGTTTTTGGATCGTCTAAAATGTTTATTGCTTTATCTGTGATGGCGGGATTTCTTTGGCTAAAGTAGTTTCCGATAGTTCCTCTATACAGATACCTTTTCGCATCCACCCAGTTTTCCGCCATTGCTTCGCTCAAAGTCATTTCATCATCATAAATAACGTCCATGAAATTAAATCCAAGCGGGTCTTTCGGCGGCTTCTTAACGTCCCATTTAGTTTTAAACTCACTTTGGCTATTCAGCCACAGCGTTACATCATCATAGCCTGCGCGTTCCTTGTCATCTAAGCGGGTCAGCGCGTCCACAAGCAGCTGCAAAGATTCTTCCGAAGGGGGGCAATTTAGCGGTAAGCCACTGCGCTGCATGGAGCGGCTGGCTTCAGCCAGTTTACGCTCATCTAATAAAGTTTGATAGACATGCTCGCCTTTGTATAAGGTCGCTATCGTACATCCCAGAGAATAAAAATCAGTTTCAACCAGAAAAGCGTAATGAGCCAGCTCAGGCGCGCAGTACCCGGGAGTACCGCGCCTTGCTTCCGTTTTCACGCCCATTTCTGATCCTCCATGCAAATACCCTGTCGTGCCAAAATCGGCAAGTATGATAACATTATCGAGCATATAGATATTACTTGGCTTGATGTCACGGTGAACAAAGCCCGCTTTATGCAGGTGATCCATCGCGTTTAGCAGCTCCGGGATAATCTTGCCCCTTAGCGTGGTGTAATCAAAACGTTTGACTTCTCCCGTGTCAACATAGGGGATAATGTCTATCGGGTAGCTGTCTACTTTGCCATTTGTGTCTGCGATTGATATATCTCCTTCATCAAGCAAAGGCATTAGATTAGTTTTTTTGAAATCACTATTTTCTTTCAAGAATTTTACAATCAGCTTTCTGTTTGCCGAATCCATTTTTGAGAAACCGACATGGATTTTGGCGACTACTTTCTTGCCGTCGGAAACTCTTTTTGCCTCATGGACAATAGACTCTCCGCCCTCGCCGATTTTCTTATCGACAAAAATCTCATACTCGTCGTTTTGTCCGTGAAACACCGTATCTTCGCACAAATACGCAAGATCACTTTGTCCCACGCCCATCGCCAGCGTTATATTCCCCACGCCCATCGCCTCTGTTTTAATCCCCACGCCCATTGCCTGTGTTTTCGCCATTTTTTATTTCCTCCTAAATATGCAATTATTCGCAAGCTATTCCGTAAATATGCCTAAATTTGTGGATTACATTCCATGAATTTGTGTGTTATTTATGGATTACAGATTTATCCACATTGCAGGTCGCACGCCGATATCTGCGTAGTGGGCACCTCCGCCTCGGAGGCGGAGACCGACGCTGATGCTTCCGTCGTAGCAGACAGCCGCGCAACCGCCTCTGCCAGAATTCCCGGCGGGCGACCGCGACCACCACCAGCAGGCATTATTTTTATATTTCGCTATCCTTGCCTTGTCGTTGTGGTCACTCATAGTGTTTTTACCTTTACTTCGTAAATTTGCCGTACTGTCTCCGAAGTAGCGGCAGATCTCATCTAAGCTAAGGAGAAACACTTTGTCCGTCGTAGCATTGCCGCCATTTGTCCCATACCATGGGTTGTTTAGGTTATCGTTACGAATTTCCGCAATTACGACTTTTGTTGCGCCGAGTGTGTTGTAAAACGCGCCATTTAAGTATTTGCGCAGTGTGCAGGTTGCCCAGGTAACATGTTGGGTGTAGTCATCATTATAAGGGAGCTTTTCAAGGATATGCTCAGATATGAGCAATGCTTTGCCATTCTCTATAGCAAGTACTCTCCACTTAATTCCCGCAAGCGTTATGATTATCGTTTCGCTTGGTGATTTTCCGCAATCTATACATTTCTTTAAAAACAAGCCTTTGAGCGTTCCATTGCAGTGCGGACAAATACCTTTTGCCTTAGGGTCTAATCTTGTACGCAAAGGAGCAAGAGTTTGGTCTAACTCGTCTTTCGCTTTTTGCACTTTTTTGCGTGCGGCTTCTTCTTTGGCGGCGCGTTCGGCGGCGGCTTTCTCCTCTTTCTCAAAGTTTTTCATATGTAGATTTAGTTCGCCAAACGCTTTTGCGATAGCTCCAACGCTCATATCCGTGTTTATTACTATTTTGCTCATTTTATCGGCAATATCTTTGCACACAGGCGCGGAAATCGAGCGAATATCCAGCTTTTGCAAGAACTCATATCCTGCCGAATACGGCCCGTGTTTGATAAAATGTTCCCTGACTTTTACTTTGTCCGTGCAGATGGCATCAAAAAGCTCGTAAAGCAGCAACAAATCGCACATTCCGTCTGCTTTAATAAACTCGCCTGTTACGTTTTCCTTTATTGAAAGAATGTTCTGCTTAAAGCCTTTGCTGTACAGATAAGCAAAAACCATGTCATTTTGAAACAGCATTTCCGCCGCCTGATGCCATCCACATTCTTCATTGATCAAACGATGAAAAACTTGGTCGGCAATCACATCCGCCTCTAAGTTCGCGCCTTTATCGGTAGAAAATTGATACATAAAGGCATAATAACCAAGCTCGGGGAACTTCAATGTGACTTCTTCAAGCTCCGTCACAGCAGCAATAATATTCTGATTCGTATTTTTCGTGTTTTTAAGTTTCCATGATAAAAAGCCATTTTGCAGCATCCTGATTATGCTGTTCATATCCGCTTCATCTGAAGAAATTGCCTGCGATATATCAGACATATTATCAAATGACTTACTGTCCCAAAAAATAGGACAAACCTCACTCTTGGTCATGTTTAGCAAGTGCAAAAACATTGCCAGCCCAAGGTCGGGATTTTTTGCGGTTTCTTTACTATCTACAATGTCCATACATTTTTTTGCAAACGACGGATTTTTTGGTTTGAAAAAATCAGCGACAAGTCCCCGATAAAGATAACCTTTCGCAGTTTCCCAGTTATTTAGCATCGCAATTGACAGATCAAACTCGCTGTCATAAACAACATCTTCAAAATTAAAGCCGAGCGATTCATCGTCTCCATGTTTATATTTGCCTTTCCATTTGGCGGCAAATGCTTTAGTATCACTCAGCCATAGCGTCACATCATCATAGCCTGCGCGTTCCTTGTCATACATGTGAGTCAGCGAGTTCACAAGCAGTTGCAAGGGTTCTTCCGAAAGGGGGCAATTAAGCGGTAAGCCCTTGTCCTTCATTGAAAGAATGGCTTCACGCAGTTTACGCTTGTCTAATAAAGTTTGATAGACATGCTCGCCTTTGTATAAGGTCGCTATCGTACATCCGAGTGAATAATAATCAGATTCCACACCAAATGAAAATTGAGCCAGCTCAGGCGCTGAATATCCTGGTGTGCCGCGTCCTCTTTCCGTAAGCGCTCCCATGTCTGATGTCCCATGCAAATACCCTGTCGTGCCAAAATCGGCAAGTATGATAACATTATCGAGCATATAGATATTACTTGGCTTGATGTCACGATGGACAAAGCCCGCTTTATGCAAAAGATTCATCGCGTTTAGCAGCTCCGGGATAATCTTGCCCCTTAGCGTGGCATAATCAAAACGTGAGACTTCTCCCGTGTCAACATAGGGGATAATGTCTATCGGGTAGCTGTCTACTTTGCCATTTGTGTCTGCGATTGATATATCTCCTTCATCAAGCAAAGGCATTAGATTAGTTTTCTTAAAGTCACTATTTTCTTTCAAGAATTTTACAATCAGCTTTCTGTTTGCCTTATCCATTTTTGAGAAGCCGACATGGATTTTGGCGACTACTTTTTTACCGTCGGAAACTCTTTTTGCCTCATGGACAATAGACTCTCCGCCCTCGCCGATTTTCTTATCGGTAAAAATCTCATACTCGTCATTTAATCCGCGAAACACCGTATCTTCGCACAAATACGCAAGATCACTTTGTCCCACGCCCATCGCCAGCGTCTTATTCCCCACGCCCATCGCCTGCGTTTTATCCATCTTTTACTTTCTCCTTACTATGACTACCGTGAGATTATCATCAGAACCATTTTTTAATGCCAAATCTATTAACTTCCGGCACATATCGCTATCCGGTATATCTTCTGATAGAATCCGCTCAAAATCCTCGTCATTAACCGACCCCCACACCCCATCAGAGCAGAGCACAAACACATCGCCGTCAAGCACTTTGTTTTTCCCATCAACGAAATCAGGAAAAGCGTAGAATCCGCCCATATAACGCGTAACAACATGCTCGTGCGCCGGCTTGGGAATTTTTCCCAAATCAATTAAGTCCTGCTTTTGAGTGTGATCTTTCGATAATTGCAAGATATATGCGCGATGACGATATATGCGCGTGTCGCCCACATTAAACGCAATAAAATCATCGCCGTTTATGTATAGCCCTGCCAAAGTGGAGGCCATCATACGGTGTTGTTTGTTCGCTTTTTGAGCCAACATAACCTCGTCATTTGCTTTTTCTATATATTCTTCGATGATTTCTACAGACAGCTTTTTGCCTGATAGCTTCGAAAAAACTTCCGTCACTATCTCGGCAGCTTTATCTCCGCCAGCTTCGCCGGCCACGCCGTCGCATACCACGACAAGGCAGGAATCCTCCGCCGTTTCGGAATATAACCCGTCGGATAGCAAGACGGAGTTCACCGCTGCCCTGTCGTCATTTTCCGGAGCATAAAACCCCGCCTCAATCATTGCAGTAATTTCAAGCACATTAACCTCCTGTTTCAGATGTCGGCACACCGGATTCCGGCGAGCCGGATTCCAGCGCGGCGGATTTCTCCGGTAAGACCGACGTCCGGCTGACATTGAATGTCAGCTTATCATTATGCGCGGACACAGTTATTTCGCTATCCGGCAAGCAGTTGCTGTCATAAATAAACTCCGCCAAGGTGTTCAAATAATCTTTTTCTATTACATTGCCGATACCTCGCCCGCCGTTTTTCCTCGCTTCATCCTGCAAGCATTTTTCAAAGATTAAGTTAAGCGCGTCCTGCCCGACATGAACCGTAATCTTATTATTCTTTAGTATTCCCTTGTTGATGACTTCTATCTGTTTTTTGGCTATTTCTTCAGATGCGGTAGGATCAATATAATTAAAAACTATAATGTTCTCGCCGATACGGTTGATGACCTCCGGTTTATAGTGTGTTTTTACTGCTTTTTCCACTTTTTCGCGAATATCTTTGTACGGTTCGCCCGGCTCGACGATATTTTCTCTGCCAATAACCTCTCCGGTATGCGGGTCTTTTATTTCCCTTGATATGCCGACATTGCTGGTAAAAAACATCAGTGTTTCGGTAAAATATACGGTATTTCCCTGTCCGTCCGTCATTCTGCCGTCTTCAAGGATTTGCAAAAACTTATCCATGAGGTTGGGATGGGCTTTTTCTATTTCGTCAAAAAGCAAGACCGAAAATGGGTTATTTTTGACAGCGTTGGTAAGCTGGCCGCCATTGTCATATCCGACATATCCGGGAGGCGCTCCGAATAGCTTTTGGTCGGCGTGCTCGGCGGCATATTCGCTCATGTCAAATCTGATCAACGCCTTTTCATCTTCAAACAGAAGCTGCGTGACCGCTTTTACAATTTCTGTTTTTCCTGTCCCGGTCGGACCCGCAAGGAACATGATTCCGCGTGGCTTGGCATTTGACGAGTGCTGCAGGCCGGACAAGCCGACTACAGCCCGCTTGATTATCTGGACTATTTTCTCGATGGCATCTTTCTGCCCTTTTACTCTCTCTTTAATAATTTTTTCCATATCTTCTGTGAGTTTTGACCTAACCTGCGCCCAGCGATTATCCTCAAAGCCGTATTTATATATTGCCACGACATCCGATATGTCCTCTATCGCAATGTCGCTCTTCTCATATAGACGGCGCATTTCGTCAAGCTCTTTAATTTTCATTCCTTCCGTCAAATCTATGAACTTAGTTTTTGCTTTTAGTATTTCATTATCCGCAGCGTTATCTTGCCGCAAGGAAACATCGCTACTACTAAAAACTTCATAAATTTTGTCAATATACGCTTCTCTGGTATTTCTGTCGGGATTTGGTATAGTAATGATTCTGACGTTCGGATTATTATAATAAAACCACGCAGGAATATCGTTTAACTTGTTGACCACCAGAATCATGGTATTCTTAAATTTATTTCCTTTTTTTGCCTCATGTGAAGCGTAGAGCAAATTTAAAAAGAACGTGGTTTCATCAATATTCATTTGATTAGGTGAGTCCAAAAAGCGCGAGGCAAAGCTGATGATATTCAAAATTGATTTTCTTTCCTCTGTAGGCTTGTTGGGCACCTCCGTCATGGAAGAGCGAATGATTTCAGAATGATAAACCATTTTCTTCCCGGAATGATTTTCGACAAGGCCTTTCCCGTTGATTTTGTCCATTTCCTCTTGTTTTTTTGAAGTCTTATCTTTATACAAGCTCACAATATCCCGGGTTGTGTTCGTGCTAAGCGGGTCGGAAAACCCAAAAATCGGGTCGCAGCATAAGAAGTCATAGTAATTTTCAGTTTCCCCCGTATTGAAAATGTGTTCTATGACTTTGCCCAGCGAATAGAAATCATCTATTTTGTAATCCTCCCCCTCTTTTTTAAACAGGGGGTATTCATCGGATATGTTCCCCTCGATGATAAAGGTGCTTTTGATTCCTTTAAAGCTCGTTAATTCCTTTTGCCATTTCGGTATCCATACAGACCTTTCCATTTTTTTGACCTCCTTATTATTTTGCCGCATAAAACGGTGTTTACCTTTTTCAAAAGCTATTTGACATTACTTTCTTTGTTATGTATGCCGACGGATATTATCTTTTCATTGTAATATACATTTTGGACACTGCGCCCTCTTGCCATATACTCTAAGTACCGCGCCTTTTTCGATAAATCAAAAAAGTGTACCTGTTGATTGGAAGAGCCTCTAAGTGGACATTTGTTATCGTTTAGCTCATCTATGTATTTGCCGTCTATCAGCACCGCTGTATATTTTTTTATTACCTCCCACGTATCACTCGGCATGATCGCTTCGGCTTGCTTTTTCGTATAGCCTGTAAATACTAATATATCGTCCGTTATCTCAAAAAGCAGCGGCAGCAAGCGGCTAAGTTCTTCATACTGCTCTAACGGGTCGCCCCCGGTGATGGTCACTCCGTCAATTATTTGGTTATCAAGTGATGTTTTAATCGCATTAACTAATTCCTCTACAGCGATTTCGTTTTCCACGTTATGCTCCCACAGCTCAGGATTGGCGCATTTATAACAATGCTTTGAGCAGCCGACCGTCCATATAACAAGCCTGTCGCCGGGGCCCAGCGATGTGATCGGGTATATGATTCTATCAATCCTCATATCTGATTTTTGCTCTTTCTTTTGCTATGGCTTTTTTGTCATACTTGTCGCAATCGTCACATTCTGCTATTTTTTCTTCGAGGCTTGATACTATATGTTCTTTCCCGCATTTCGGGCAAATAATATAGTATACCTTTGTTTTTCCCTCTTCATTTGCTGACGGTTCTGATGGTTCGCCCGTGCCCCCAACATGAGTTTTTGCGTTAATTGATACTTCAAATGTTCTGTCCGCAAGTGTAAGGTATTGTCCATCCCTTAGTATTGCTTTTATTCCTCTTTTTAATTCATTTCCGTCAAGAACCGTAGGATTTGTAGAAGTTGGATGAGGCGCGACATAATAATTACCTTTTTCAAAGTGGATTTTGCAGTGTTTTCTCGAAATATATCGGAATTTTTCAAAATACTCCGGTTCAACATCACCTTCTTTTCCAAGCATACAACTGCCTTCGATGTCAATAGTTTTGTCATCGCTCGTATCCATATCTTTAAGTGATAAGGTCGGATTAGTGGCGTTATTGCAAACAACATTATTTGAGGATTCATTTGCCTGCGGTTCAAACGCAATACCGCAATTTTGACATACCGATTCGGTATCTAAGTTCTCTTTATAACAGTGTTTGCACTCTTTTGCCATATTCGTTATCCTTTAACTCTCATATATCGCATTTGTTGCTTATTAATAGCTTTCCTTTGTTCTGCGGGGGCACTATATTGTCTTTGGTTATCGCTTGCTTTTTCAGAACTTTTTGTGATCTTGATATATTCTTTGCAATATCTCGCATTTGGCTTTCTGTGTGACTCTTCGTTGAAAATCACACCGCGTTTTTTTAACTCAGCCACGATTTGCGGATGGATTTCGCAAAAGCCCATTTGCTCGCTCACGATTTTTGCTTTTTTCTGTTCGTCTAAGTCTTCCGCATGGCTAAATTCCGCGTTTACCGGACTATTGCTCTCCGCGCTTTTACTGCGCCCAACGCCGACGACCTCCATCATTATTCTCTTGTTGCCGGACACATTGACATGGATTGCGGATTGACCGTTTCTGCTCACGCAAATATAGTCACTGCCCGTTTGGTTTTTATCTATCTGTCTTTCATCAATGATTATTGCCTCCGACAGATTATAGCCGACAGTTCGCATTACATCATCTAACTGCTCTCTTATGTAATTTCGCTCCGAGTAAATCTTGGATAGATTCGAGATTTGAGCGGCTTCCTCTTGAAGCTCATCTATTGACGCAAACTGATACTTTTCATAGGGGGAGGATTGGTCAGAGATTTTTTCAAACTCATTTAACTTTTCGTTATATACAACAAACTCGGTAATATAGTCTTGATACGCGCTGTCAAATATGGCAATGTTTTTAACCACCGTATTTCTAATTGCTTCATACTGGATTATCGCCGCTTCGAAAGACTCGTTAGATTCAAATGCTTGCTGATAGATATTATCCGCTACTGCAATCAACACGCTCATATCTGATTCTTGAATTGATTCCGAATTTACCAAGGCTTCTATTTGGGCTAAAACCTCTGTTGCCTTTTCTTTTATTGGTATCTCCACATCTGAGCACTGTACTTTATGCGCTCTGAAACTAAAATCAACATCGCCAATATCCAAGACTTTTTCCGCTTTAGATGACAGCGCCGATGATATTTCGTCAAGTTTCTTCGATACGGCTACATGCTTTATGTAATCGTCGAGCCTTTCCTCATGCTCTTTCATTTCTTGCGTAAACTTTTTCATGATAGCTGCGGAATTGTCAGCCAGCTCCCGGCTTAAACGCGCAATACCTGATGGTTCTGAGGATAATTTGTAGCTTAATAGTTTTACCAAGCTGTTTTTGTGTTTCGTTTTGAGCGCCGTTATGTTTTGCAGCACCAAAGCCATAACCTCCGCGTCGCCCGTTTCTCTGATTTTGTGCGCCAAAGATTCATTGATCTGATCAATTTGTGATTGAATTTTTGAAACAATAGTATCTAATTTTTCTGTTTCAATCCGAATTTGACGCAGCTTCTCCTGACGGGCGCGTTCAAGCTCCTCTTTTTTACGACGTTCTAATTCGGCATGGTCAACTTTAGGTCCGCTCATGATACACCTCGATATTGTTGATTTTTGTAAAATCCCGGGTTCAGGTAATGTATTATTACAAAAAGCACATATTTAGCATTGACATAGCACACAATATGGCATAAAATAGTAGTCAAAGGAGGTGTTGACCGTGTCAGAAAAGACAAACCTTACAATAAAATTAGAAAAGAATGTGCGCGATGAGTTTGGAACTTTATGCAATCAAATCGGTATAACAATGGCATCAGCGTTAAACGCTTTTATTAAACAGGCTGTTCGGCAGCAGGAAATGAGTTTTTCTTTGCGGGATAGCAATGGGTTTCTACCGGAGGAAGCGGATGAGCTCAGGCGTAGGATTGCCGATGCAAAAGCGGGACGCCTTGTGGAACATGATTTGATAGAGGTGGATTGATGTTTTCGCTAAAATGGTCGCCGGAAGCGTGGCGTGAGTATGTTAACTTGCAGGAAAGCGACAAGAAAGCCATAAAAAAGGCAAATGCGTTATTAAAGGATATAGGGCGCAACGGGTATAACACTACACTTGGAAAGCCGGAAATGCTAAAGCATGATTTTTCCGGTTTTGCGAGCGTTCGCATTGATAAGAAGAACAGAATCATTTTCTCTGTACAAAACGATACAGTTGTAATACTCCAATGTGGCGGCCACTATGGCGATAAGTAGGTCTGCTTTTATAAGGCAAAGCGTTGTTTTGTGTTAAAGATTACAACTTAATCCACATTGCGGGGCGAACATACATATCGTTTGAACTGTAATAATACTGTCCATAAAACTTTCCATCTGCATTAAAAAGGATTGTAATTGGTCGCGTAACTATTTTGTTAGCATAGACATGAACTGCATCTGTACCGTTTTTGTCATTTGGGCGAAGCCACCAAGACTTGACAGTTTTGATTCCGTGACCATAATTATTATGGAAAATCCAATCTTCGGAGTTAGGCAAATACTTTTGAACTTCCTCACCACTTAACAAAAATATCTTGCTTAAATTCTTATCTTTCGGGCTGTTTACAGTTAGAATCTCTTTGATATCATAATTTTCAATGAACTGACTGTTTAGATACTTATTCAAATAGCACTCATTCCAAGTTACTTTCTTATGAACAAAGTTTGAGTCTATTGCATAGTGGTCGTAATATTCGAAGGTGCTCAAGCCTGCAATGATGAATGCCCTCCAGTTTGGTGCTTTTTCATTTCTTGGTTCACTTTCACCGCGATGATAATAGAGTTCTGCAATTAGCTCTTCCGTTAAAAGCAACGCACAGCCATCTTGAATGTCTAAAACACGCCAACGAAGCTTTTCTAACTATAGTCACGTTGATAGCTTTTCCTTAGCGTCATCGAGACCCTGTGCGGCAGCTTTTTCCCACCACTGTCTCGCTAGATTTTCATCCTTTTTCACACCATGCCCCTCTTTATAACAATTTCCAAGCATATATTGGGCCAACCAAAACCCTTCATTTGCAGACCTAGTAAGCAGATCAAGCGGAAAACCAAGCTCTTCTTTCGACTTTGCGGCCACTAACTCCATATATCCAAGAGCGAATTTTGTCTCCGCATCCCATTTTTTAATCATATCAGGGTATTCTGTTGAGTTTCCGCCTTTTCCTTCCAACTTTTTGTACTTTTTCAAACCTCGCTTGAAAGTTTTATCAATAACATCATTAAATCTCATGTTCATCTCTCCTTTTAATACTTAGTTAAAACAGGCTTCTCATCTCTTGCCCAATTATATGATACGCTGTACTTTTTGCTGCAATCTTCACATTCGATCTTCACCCAACTATCACGGTATCCCGCCATGTTCTCAAATGTAGCAACTATCTTGCCTTTCCCGCAAGGACATTCATATTCTGTGCTGATGTTCTCACCTAATGGGCTTGAGGATTTTGTTCCATCTTCATTGATGGAAACCATTTCACCCGCCGGCTCACGATGTTCGTTAAGAATTTTCATAATTCTCCTTTGCTCTCCCTAATACCTGAATGGTTCTTTCATGACCTATTAGTAAACCATCCATGTATAGCGTGAAGAGTTATTGTCAAAACAGCTCCTATGTATATGCTTACCTCTCGCTTCAATAACCATAGAACCCTCTTCTATCTTTCTGCCACAGTGTATGCATTTTGGACCTTCCATAATTTGCATTGTTTGCATTATATCACGATGTTCATCCACAATTACTTTAATTGAAATTATTACAGCTATTGGGACTGTGATTATTGCAAGCGGTAGTATAACTGAGGCTACCAGCAAGAATGTCAGCTTGCCCCCGTGATAATCGTCATAATAAAATTTATGCATTCTGATTCGTGTGATAAGCGCAAAAACCCAACCGGCCAGTGCCAATAGTATAAATAGATATATTTCCGTTCCCATTTTGAATTCCTCCTAAACATCACTCATTATTGCTTGACTCTTCGGTACAACCTTTCCTTAATCGAATTCTATTATTTAACATTTCTTACCAGCCCTCTCGCGCAAGGCATTCACGCAAGTGCTGCCTGAAGCTATCAACTTGCCGTCCGATTTCTGTTGGCTGCATCCGCTCTTTTCTTCTCTCTTGTGCGCTTGAGTCATAAGTTTCCTCTTTGCCGAGTGCTTTTTTTAATTCTTCTTTGCCGACTATTCGCTTTTTTTGAATATCCAAAAGCTGTTTAGAAAAATCCAACATTTGCGGAGGGTCGTTTTGGGAGTCGAAATTTTTCACTGCTGCTTCAAGATAATTTATAGCTTTTTTCAGGTCGCTAATCGAGGGTTCTTCGCCCTCTTGAGCGTATCCCAATGAATACATTTCACCAAGGCGGTACAAATGATTAAATCTTAAACCGCCTAAAGATTGCATACTGCTTTCACCGTTTTTTATAAGCTCTAAGCCTTTTTTGCAATCGCGCAAAGTGCCAAATCCTTCGCATAGCATAATGCCCAATTCAATTTTAGCTACCATTCCTATGCTCCGCTCGTCTGCCGCAAGCCTATTTGCATCAAAATCCGCTGCAATATTCTCAAACAACTGCATAGCTTTTTGGCGATTTTCTTTGTAACTGTCAGACACCGGTATATCAATCAGCATTCCGGCATATTTTCTTTTAGCAAAAATGTGTCCTTTTTCAGCGGCTTTTTCTAACCAAAACGCCGCCCAAACCGCACCGGGTACTTCTGCGTTATCGGGATAGCGGTATTGCATTTCATATAACGCATCTTTATCGCCTTGTTTCGCCAGTCGTTGAACCTCTGAAATGCTCATATTTCCATAATCTGCCATTTGATACCTCCTATTTTCCAATAAAGCCACAAATCGCTGTAACGGCGATCTCATTATGTTTAATAATTTGGCTATTTCTTCATTTACGCATTCGCGCAATCTACCCTCCACCTCTACCTTTCGAACGGTTAAAATCACTATGCCTATCAGCTCTTCTAACCATTACTAACGGCAAACTCTGTATTCGCCGCGTTTATATGCTTCGTAATTGGCGCAATTATTATAGTTATAACTATCCTTGCAGCGATTCGCTGCCTCGCTGGCATCTTTGTAGCACTGTGATTCCGATGGCGATACTTTGCAAACATTGCGATTACTGTCAAATACCGGACACATACGCTCGTCCTCCTTTCCTTTAAAACATAGCATTTTGATTAGTCTCAAAAGGTATACCTTTTGAGACTAACGGTTTTCTTTGATGAAATAAGGTTTTCGCACAAAAAAACGAATAAATTGATGAAAATTTGTTGCATTTTCTCTATTTTTATTGTAAAATCATCTCCAGTAAACACCGTTCCAAAAGGTATACCTTTTGGAACGGTGTTTATGATTTTGGTTAAAATCGTTATAATTAATATTTTACCGGTTGAAACCCGCATATTTTAGCGGATGAAACCTTCATATTTTAGCGGATGGCGTAGCCACCGCTGAAAGACTGCTTTTTGCAAACGATTATATGACGCTTCACTCACTCTCCCGATGCGTCTGCTTTCTCTTCCTGCTTGCTTATCAGCGTTTTTTCCACCTCAAAGAACTTGTCAAACGGCGGCCAAACCCAAGACAAGGCCGCAAGAAACGATATTGAGACTAAAAACAGCAAAACAAGAGGCAGCGCCAATATCGAGTTTGGAAGCTGCGCCACCAACACGACCCAAATCAAACCGCCCAAAAACGCGCCCATAAAACTGCGCGGAAGGTATGCAAAAGTCATCAGCATACTGTTTTTTAGTATTTGCCACGTTTTTAGGTCTATATAGGCAAAGTGCATGAAAACATAAGGCATTATCATAAAAAATACCAGCAATGCCAATAAAGCCAGAATTATCCATGTAAATCCGCCCGTGTAAACCCCCGCGACAAGCTCATAAAACACCTGACTCCACATGATAAACTGAACATACACAAATGCCGTGCATATCATGCCTATCGGAGCGGCTTGTACAAAATTTTCCTTAAACTTTCGCTTAAACTCATACCACACATAACTCGGGTCGTCCCTCATCATCTTTGTTATGTAGTATACATAAGCTACCGCAGCCCCGCCGATTGGAAAAGCAAGCAAAAGCGATATCAAAAGAAAAAGTATACTAAACCCGTACTGCGCGGCGGCGCTTCGCAAATGGTTGTTTAAGGGATTTTCTATAACAAGCCTAATAATATCGTCCGTGTTCAAAGACGTTTTATCATCGGGCGCGGATGGGTTTGTCAAAATGATCGCGTCGTCGTTAACTGATGTAACTATATTTAGGGTCTCTTCTATATATACACTGTCCCCTACTTCTAACGCAATTGGGTCTACGCCCAAAATAAACGCAAGCACCGACGGCGCCCCAAACAAAAACGCCAATACCGACGGTATAAGAATGGCGCAAAAAATCAAATTCAGCTTAATAAGGTCGCTAAAATCCCTGATGAGAAGCTCCCCAAAGCGTTTTAGCCCTTTCTTGCGCGGCTGATCTTTCGGCACTCCGGGCCCCGGCCTATTAAAATTTCTGCTAAATATACCCATATCTTACTCCCCGATAAATTTTAACAAATTTTAAGGAAATGCCTCGTCAAAACCTACCGGCGAGGTAATGACGAGGCTTTGCATTTATGTATTCGCGCTTTTAGTTTTGGATCGTATTTTCTGTTTCCGTGTCAAACAGGTGGATATTTCTCATATTGAGGGCAACTTTAATGTCGTCTCCGGTTCTTGATTTTGTGGTCGGAGCAACACGCGCCGTAAGGGTGTTGTCACTATACTTGAGGTATAAATAGACCTCACTGCCCATCAGCTCACTGACCTCGACGTGTGTGGATATGATGGCTTCGGGATTTTTCTCCAAGAAGTCGGCATCATCGTAAATGTCTTCGGGCCTGACGCCAAACTTGACGGGCTTGCCGACATAATCTTTAAGCACATCGTCTTTTGCCTTGTCATTCGGGATATAGAGCTTGTCACTTTCTACTTGCAGATAATATCCTTTTGAGTCTTTGCCCAAGTTTGCGTCAATAAAGTTCATTTGCGGACTGCCGATGAATCCCGCGACAAAAACGTTGCACGGCATGTCATACAGATTTTGCGGCGTGTCAACCTGCTGCACGACAGCATGGTTCATAACAACAATGCGGTCGCCCATCGTCATAGCTTCTGTCTGGTCGTGTGTGACGTAGACAAACGTGGTCTCGAGTTTGTTGTGCAGCTTGATCAGCTCCGTGCGCATTGATGTGCGGAGCTTGGCATCCAAGTTTGAAAGCGGCTCGTCCAATAGGAACACAGCCGGGTTGCGAACCATTGCCCGTCCGAGCGCGACACGTTGACGCTGTCCGCCGGAAAGCGCTTTGGGCTTTCTGCTCAGAAGATGCTCAATGTCGAGAATCTTTGCCGCTTCGTGCACTCGGCGGTCAATCTCGGCTTTGGGCGTTCTGGCAAGTTTGAGCGCAAATGCCATGTTTTTGTAGACCGACATATGCGGATAGAGAGCATAATTCTGAAATACCATAGCAATATCACGGTTTTTCGGTGGTACATCATTGACCAATTTATCTCCGATGTAAAGCTCGCCCTTTGTGATTTCTTCCAGTCCCGCAATCATTCTAAGCATGGTTGACTTGCCGCAACCGGAAGGCCCGACTAAAATAACAAATTCTTTATCGGGGATTTCAAGGTTACAATCGTCAACTGCGAGAACGTCTCCCGGGTATATTTTGGTAATGCCTCTTATTGATATGCTTGCCATGTATTTTCCCTCCATGAAGCTTTTTGTTGTATTACTTAACTATTTTAACAGTTTTTATCCCTTAGTCAAGTAAAATATTGATATTTCCGACGTTTTTTATAATATTTTTCTTTAGTGGTGAAATAGGCGCATGTCGGTAAAGGCCATAACCATATTATATTTGTCACATATTTCAATGACATTGCCGTCTCTGATCGAACCTCCGGGCTGCGCGATGTACAAAACTCCGGAGCATTTTGCGCGTTCTATGTTGTCGCCAAACGGGAAAAACGCGTCGCTTCCGAGCGCGACACCCTTTATCCCGGCTATCCATTTTTCGCGCTCCTCGCGCAAAAAATCTCTCGGCTTTTCTGTAAAGAGCGTTTGCCATGCTCCCTCTCTTAGCATTTTGCTTGCGCTTTTTTCGGACGCTTCGTCGCCCGATATGTAAATGTCAATCACGTTGTCGCGCACCGGCCTTGCCACTTCATTTTTAAACGGCAAATTGATAACGTCGGGATGATGGCGCAAAAACCACTTGTCGGCCTTGCTTCCGGCAAGCCCGGTGCAATGAATCCGGCTTTGCTGCCCTGCCCCCACGCCAATAGCCTGTCCTCCGACAGCATAACACACAGAATTTGATTGCGTGTATTTTAAAGTTATAAGCGCGACGAGAAGATCGAGCTTTGCGCTCTCCGGCAGTATTTTGTTTTCGGTGACAATATTATCAAATAGCGCATTGGTTATCTTTACGTCATTGCGTCCCTGCTCAAATGTTATTCCATAAACGTCTTTAAGCTCCTGAGGGCGCGGCGCATAGTTCGGGTCTATTTCAACAATGCCGTATCCGCCCTTGCGTTTCTTTTTGAGTATACGAAGCGCGGCATCTGTATATCCCGGCGCGATGATTCCGTCGGATACTTCGGGCGCGATTATGCTTGCCGTTTCCTCATCGCATATATCCGACAGCGCCGCCCAATCGCCGTATGAGCACACCCTATCCGCCCCGCGCGCTCTGGCATACGCCACTGCCAGCGGAGACAGCGGCATATTCGCCACAAAAAACATCTTCTCTTCAATTTCGCTAAGAGGCAGTCCTATGGCCGCTCCGGCAGGCGATACATGCTTAAATGACGCCGCCGCGGGATGTCCGGTCGCCTCGTGCAATTCACGCACGAGCTGATATCCGTTTAGCGCGTCAAGAAAATTTATAAATCCCGGATTGCCGTTTAGTATTTTGACGGGCAGCTTTCCCTTTTTCATGAATATACGCGCCGGTTTTTGGTTTGGATTGCATCCGTATTTAAGTTTATATTCCTTCATATTCACTCCCCTTTTTTAACAAAATCATAAGTCTCCCACTTCTATAAATGGTGAGTTACATTATAGCCAAAATCAGTGGTGAGTACAAGCTTCAACTGATTTTGTTAAAAACATCACGCGCTTTGCGTGTGATGCAAACGCGTAGCGTTTGTGAGCCGAGCCGAATTCATTTCGGCGAAGGCGATATATTAAATTGACTTCATACTGCATAATTCATAATTTCATTGCACTAAGTGTGTTTATTGATTATCAGCTCTTCTATTTCGCCCGTTTCTTTGCGCATTGAGCGAGCATATAACGAAACCTTATTGTTTTCATCTAAAACATTCCAGACTTTGTTTGCAAAGCCCTCCAAATCATTAAATCCCGTCAGGTCAATAGGTACGGGTTCACCGCAAAATGGCGGCAGCGGCGATCCGTCAGTTTCATATGTCGAAATAAAATGCCCGAGTCCCGGCTGCGGCAAATCATAGCAATAGAAAAACCTTTCACAGCATATATCTTTTTGCTCCTGCGCCTTTAATATTGAAAGCATATACCCGCCGCCCGGGAACAAAACACCGGATATGCGCGGAGTATAGTTTGGCGCGTCGGGTTCATATTTGCGGGTCATCAACGCTTCAACCGGAGATTTGCCCTGCGCTAGCAAATCTCTTATAGTATCTGTCTGGTCGCCGTTTGTGACAACGGTTAAAACGCCGCCATCAGTTTTGACGCTGCGTAAAGGGTGATATATAACAAGGCTCGGGTCTGTCAGTTTTGACTCGTCATGCGCGGCTGTCCTGATACCGTCGCTTGTTTTTTCAAAAATGCGATTGCGGCTGTTTTCACTGCGCCCCATAATAAAGTATATGATTATCATGTGCTTGCCCGCGCCGTCCATGCCGATAATAATACCGCGCCCCGGATATGGATTGTCCCGCAGCAGTTTTTCAATATCTCGCCTCATTATATAAACCCCTTTTTGAAATGTACATCATTATATCACATAATATATTGTTCTTATAGTTGAAAATTAACATCAGCTATTATATAATAACATTCATGACAGATGTGCATATATGTAAAATAGAAAGCAAAATCAAACTCATCGATGATGTATATCTGATTACCGTCGATAATGAAAACTTGGCCGAAAATGCGCGCCCCGGTCGTTTTTTGCATATCAAATGCGGGAGCGAACGGCTGCTGCGCCGCCCTATCAGCATTTTCAACACGGAAAACTCAAAAACAAGTTTTGTCTTTGACATCAGGGGCGACGGCACTCGCTGGCTGTCCGAACGCATACCCGGAGAGAGTCTTGATATTTTAGGGTCGCTTGGCAATGGGTTTGATATTTGCGGCTTAAATAAATTAAACCGCGACGCCAAAGTTATCGTGGTGGGCGGAGGTCTCGGCATACCGCCGCTTTTCTATGCCGCAAATGACATTGTATCACGCGGCGGCCGCGTGACGTCAATTCTCGGCTTTCGCGACAAAAAAAAGGTTATGTTGGAGCATTTTTTCGCTAAAATATGCGATGAAGTCACAATAACTACCGAAGACGGCAGCTTGGGGATTTTGGGTTTGGCGACAAAACCGCTCGAGCGTCTGCTAATAAACGGCGGCTTTGATACAGTCTTGTCCTGCGGGCCGCTTCCCATGCTAAAATCGGTCGCCGCTCTTTGCGCGGAGCACAATACCCCATGCTTAGTATCGCTCGAAGAGCGCATGGCTTGCGGAGTCGGAGCTTGCCTTGTATGCGCTTGCGCTACAAAGATAGACGGCATACAGGATATGAGCCGCGTTTGTGCCGACGGCCCGGTATTTCATGCAAGCGATATTATTTGGTAAAGCACGGCGCGGCGGCATTTCGCGTTTGCGGCGCGGCTATCTATAGCACCCGTTATATAACATTACAAGGGATTATAATTATGAGCCTTAGCGTAGATTTTGCAGGAATAACTTTCAAAAACCCGATCGTCGCGGCGTCCGGGACATTTGGCTTTGGCCGGGAATATGCCGAGTTTTACGATTTATCAAAACTCGGCGGCATATGCGTAAAAGGTCTCACCTTAGAGCCAAGACTCGGCAATGACCCGCCGCGCATCGCGCAGTCTCCTATGGGCATTTTAAACAGCGTAGGGCTTCAAAATCCGGGCGTTGACGCTTTTATTCAAAATGAACTGCCGTTCTTACGGGAATACCATACGGTTGTCATCGCAAATATCTCCGGCAACACTATCGGCGAGTACGCGAGTATGGCGCAAAAACTATCAGAGGCGGGCGTTGACATCATCGAAGTCAATGTTTCCTGCCCAAATGTAAAAGACGGCGGAATTGCGTTCGGCACGTCGCCGGACAGCGTTGCCTCGGTCACGGAAGCTGTGGTACGCAAAGCCACTGTGCCTGTCATTTTGAAGCTCTCGCCAAATGTTACCGACATTGCGAATATCGCAAAAGCCGCCGAATCCGCCGGAGCCGACGCGCTCTCGCTCATCAATACGCTTATAGGCATGAGGATAGATACAAAAACACGTAAACCCATACTTAAAAATAACATCGGCGGATTATCCGGCCCCGCTGTCTTTCCCATTGCCGTCAGAATGGTATGGCAAGCGGCGGCGGCGGTAAAGATACCGATTCTTGGCATGGGCGGTGTGGTCACGCTAAACGATACAATTGAAATGATGCTTGCCGGGGCCTCTCTCGTAGGCGTCGGCACGGCTTGTTTTGATGACCCGTATGCCCCTGTCAAAATCATTGACGGGCTTTTAGAATATTTATCGCTAAATAAGATTGACAGCATTAAAGATATTACAGGGAAGGTTATACTAAATTGACAAAAATCTATTTGATAAGACATGCCGAATCTGAGGGGAATGTTTTCCGCCGCGCCCACGGCCATTACAATGGGCTTGTCACGCCAAAAGGCGACAAGCAAATCGAGCTTTTGAAAGAAAGTTTTAAGGCCAAAGACATCAGCGCGGTATATTCAAGCGACCTTGCCCGCACTATGACTACAGCCTTGGGGATAAGCGTTCCGCGTGAGCTGCAAATAATCAAGTCAAAAGCTCTGCGCGAAGTTAATTTGGGTGTGTGGGAGGATCGCCCGTGGGGCGATATAGATTTCGGCGACCATGAGATGATCCGAAATTTCAACAACGACCCCGCAAACTGGTCTGTCCGGGGCTGCGAACCATTTGAAAAAGTCGGGGAGCGTATTTTTAACTATATCTCGCAAATAGCCGAGATAAACGACGGCAACACAATTGTCGTGTGCTCTCATGGCTTTGCTATACGCTCGTTTTTGTGTTTGATCCGCGGCATCGCGTCTCATGAGACAAATAAGATACCATATTGCGACAATACCGCCGTAACCCTCCTGTCGTATGATAAAGGGGTTTTCTCCGTTGACTATGCGGGCGATAACTCGCACCTTGGAACAACTCACAGCACACTCGAAAGGCAATCTTGGTGGCGGGCAACAGAAAAAGTAAAGCCTGAAAATTTGCGCTTTTTACCGCTAAATAAAGTAGCAAGCGAGTCCCTTATCAGGATTTTTCAGGCAAAAGCCGGGCGCAGAGCTTATGTAGATGTACAATATGCCGCTTTTCTTTCCGATGAACCGATTGGGATCATCGGGCTCGACACGTTCCGGGAAGAAACCAAAAAAATAGGTTGGATCAGCTATTTGCACGTCATCCCTCACCGCAGGAACAGCTCATTTGGCACACAGCTTCTCGGTTTGGCAGTCTCGGATTTTCGAAGGCTCAAAAGAGAAAAGCTCCGCATTGAGCTTACTTCCGGCAGTCCGGGCACAATTTTCATGAGCAAATGCGGTTTTAAAGTGCTCATAACGACCGAAACGTATTGCCACATGGAAAAAGAAATAAAAAACTGGTAGAGTTCATTTGCGAGTAATTTCTCAAGTTCATTTGCGAAAGTGATATATTAAATTGACCATTGCATTTATTACCGGCTCTGTGGTATGATGAAACGCGATAAAAAACATTTTTTGGAGGTATATCATGGCTCATACAATTAACGATCAATGTGTGTCTTGCGGCGTCTGCGTAGGCGAATGTCCGGTTGACGCGATCTCGTCGGGAAGCTCTCAATATGTGATTGATGAGGGCGTGTGCATTGACTGCGGCGCCTGTGTCGGAGCGTGCCCCGCCGAAGCAATTTCCGGCTAATGCCCTCCGGCACTGAACACACTATATGAACCGCATTTCTCATAGCTTCACGCATGAAAATAAATCCGGCTCTTTATATCTCGTGGCAACGCCTATCGGCAACCTTTCCGATATTTCAAGGCGTGCCTGTCAGGTTTTGCAAGATGTTGACTTTATAGCGGCGGAAGATACGCGGGTAACTGTCAAGCTACTCGCTCATCTTGATATCAAAAACGAGCTTGTCAGTTATCATAAGCATAACATGAAATCCTCGGGTAAGGTGATATTGTCCCGTATATTAAACGGGGAAAGCTGCGCTTTGGCCACGGATGCCGGAACGCCGGGAATCAGCGATCCGGGCGAGGATTTGGTGCGGCTGTGTATTTGCTCCGATGTTCCGGTCGTCGCAATACCGGGTCCTTGCGCGGCTGTCGCGGCGCTTAGCGTGTCCGGGTTTTGCGCCGACCGTTTTACATTCGAGGGTTTCTTGCCTGCCGACAAGAAAAAGCGCGGTGCGCGGCTATGTGAGCTTAAAAATGATAATAGAACCTTAGTTTTTTATGAGGCTCCTCATAAGCTCCTTCGCACTCTCCGTGATATGCAAGATACGCTTGGCGACAGAAACATCTCCATATCTCGCGAAATAACTAAGATTTATGAAGAAACCTTGCGGTTTTCTTTATCTAAAGCTATTTCTCATTTTGAAGCGACTGCTCCGCGCGGCGAGTTCGTGCTTGTTGTAGAGGGTGCGGCGTCCGATAAGGCAGCTATCGCCGCCGCCTCGATCGGCAGCTTAGACGCAGCGAAGGCTATGGCAGTCTCCCTCATTGATAACGGGCTGTCTGTTCGCGATGCCGTAAAAAAAGCAGCCTTGGAAACAGGCTGCTCAAAGAACGAATTATACAAGGCTGTGCAGCTGCAGGCCGCACAGCCTTTAGATGTTTAGTAAACCTTGGCGGTTAAACGCCCGGACTGCGCATAGGTCAGGTCAGTTTCTTATTTCGACGTATATTGTCTCCGATTTTTCACCGGCTGTCACGGTCAAAGATGCCGTGCCCGCTTTGAGCGGAGTCAATTTAATACCCCCAACGACCTCTGAAATCTCAAAAAACGGATCGTCGGGATCACAGCCCGTAGACCATGTGACATCTACCGCTATGCCGACGGGTTCTACTCTGGCGTGGAGGTCTATCGAACCTCCGCCTATGGAACTGCCGGGATTGATGGTACGGGCAAATCCCTGTGTCCTGTATTGATTTGGAGCTACCCATATTGTGACGCTCTCAACGGATATCGGCGTCGGCGTTTCGGGCTCCGGCGTAGGTGATGGCGTATCTAATGCGGGTAAACTAATATTACCGTCTTCGCTTAAATCCGGCGTCGAGGTTTCTATACCCGGCGATGGAGTTACCCCGCTGTTATCCGACGGAGCTGTAAAGAGCATAATAGCGGCGGCCACCGTAAACACCGATAATATAAGTATGCTTATCAGCATCTTACCCTTTGCGTTGTCAGAATCTTTTGAATATTTACCCATGCCAATGCGCCGTGCTCCGCAATAAGGACAACGGCTTCGCACGCCTGAATATTTGCGGTCGCATCTTGCACATTTTATATCGTCAATCAATGCCATTTGCCCACTTCCTTTATATGTAATATCCACGACTTTACTACATTTTAATACAAATGTCAACAATTATTTACAAAATGTTACAATTTCTTGTTTGCTGCTCGTTTTTATATGAAAATAACCCCTCGCCGAGTTCATTGCTTATGGATATATCAAAACCCGGTTGAGTATCATCGGATCGTATTTCATTTCATCATCTTGCCTTATAGTTACAGCAAAAAACATAGCTGGCTGCTCAATGTCCGGAAAAGCGATCGGAAGAGATAACATTTGGTTATATTCCAAGTTCCAGTCAACAAACGGCTTGTCATTAATTACGGGAAACGGCTCATAATCTAAAAAGAACACAGTACGGAGTTTTCCCGAAAGCCCTGATGTGCTTTCAAATAGCCAGTCATAGCCATCGGAGCTTAGCGTGATTGAGTCAATCGAAGAACGCCATTGACGCATTTCCTCCGGAGCGTCCTGACTGTGCAGCCACCAATGCACGAGAGTTTCCCCTTCTTCCGGCGAATTGGCGAAGTCTTCATATAGGCTTCTTGTTCTCACAGGGTTCACGATGGGCTCTGAAGTTTCCGAGTAGTTGCTTACAAAAATGGGTATAACTCCAAAATTTCCATTTTCATTCATTATGTTAGTGATTATAATTATATGTACCTGCCCTGTTTTATCGCTAAAATCGGGGTCAATTATTAATGTCTTGTATACCGCCTTGCCGTCAACTATAAAAGGATGCATATACGACTCTTTGCCCGCGTCCGTATCGTCAGCAATCGAGAATTTTACGGGTATGCCGTCAACGAGAACCATAAACCCAAAATGTATTGCTTCATCCGAGTTTGTCTGAACATTTACCGTAAAAGCAAGCGGGTCTCCGTTATATTGCGTCGTTCTGACTAAAAAACCGTCTTCGTTTAATATACCCATCGGAGAACCGGGTGTTGATACATCGTATCCCCAATAAAAATACATCGAAGCGCCGTTATCATTACGCCACCAGTCATCAGGCAGCTTTTGATTGCCGCAAGCCGTTACGATAAGCATAAGAAACAATACAGCCAATATTTTCCTTATTTGAAAGTTCAACTTAGAGCCTTCCTTTTGCGTTTGATTTTTATTATATATGACGCATATAAAAACGCGGCTGTTGCTGTGGCAGGCGCAATTGCGGCGAGCATATAGCGAGCCGACTTAAATATCGGCTGACCCGATAGCCATGCCCCGAATGTGAATATCGAGCCGGGTGCGACAAACCAGGGGATAACCACGCATACGGTCACGCAAAAAATCGTCTGCGCCGCATTTTGCGTAAAACACGCAACGCCAAACGCAAAAAGCCCGAGCATAATCAAGCCTGCCGCGCGGATTGAGGCGATATGTAGGATGCCTTCCGCCAAGCTATACGGCAGAAGGGTTAAGTCATAGGGGGCGACGGAATAGATGCCCCAATGCGGCTGCGATAAATCAAATCGGAGCGAAAAGACTGCAATCTCTAAGGTTACGCTTATGGCTGCGGCAATAAGCAGCAAAAACGAAAGCACGGCGAACTTCGATAAAAAGAGCGGTGCGCGTCCGTAATGTGTACAAAGGTTAATTTTCAATATGCCCGAGGATGCCTCCGGGCATATCATTTGCACCGCCAGAAGCAAGACAAGGATGAGCGACAAGGGGTCGGGAAAGCCCATATATGTAAGAGCACTGTTCCACCCATATTCGTAAAAATAAGCCGGGGGCAAAAGCTCCCCGTATGGCAAGAGCGCGGCAAAAATTTCCCGCTTTTCATTGAAGATTTCAAATGAGTTTATGTATAAATTGGCCTCGCCATATTCATTTGAATATTTTTCCCACTCATCCCTGCTGATTTTTCCGGATAAATATGCATCCTTCATTTGCGTAAAGCGTTCCAGCGTTTCTCTGTATTTTGCATATGTTGAGGTTATATACTCTTCTTTTTCGGGTGTGGTCGGTCCGTGAATCTCAGAAAGCACTTTGTCGTAATTTTTCTGTGACAGCTTTATCCGTTCATCCTTTAATTCGGGCAATGCGATTAGGAGAGCTGTTTTCAGCACAACAAAGGCGGCTATCAATAGCAGCCCCCGATATGAAAACAAAATCTTAGTAAGCTCATAACGCCAAATCCACATCATTACGCAAGCCTCCGTGCTGCCCAGTATCGCAAAGCCGCAAAAAAGAGCAGGGTTGCTACGGCAAGCCAAAATATTAAGCACAGCCAAACCCATAGGAGCGGATAATTGAAAATGTTCGCGACACGGTAGTTAGAGAACATCCACACAGGGCGCGTCCAGAGCGTCACATCCGGCAGCAATCGAAAAACCATCGGCACCGACGCTCTCGGCATCAGAAAATAATACCAGCAAAGCGACGCTCCAAGCAATACAGAGCCGGCGACATATGATGTCAGCGCGGAGCGCAAGAAGCACGAAAACACGGCGCAGATGAGCGCAAAGCACATCGCGCCGAAGGCTTTATAGAATGTAAAGAACCATGCCGCCTCACCAATCGTGCAGGTAAGCGGACTTGTGTCCATCATGGGAGTCAGCGAGAGTATCGAAGAGCTTGCGCCGTCCATGCCGTACATCAGCAGTGCCATCATAAATGAGAGGGCGGAAAACAAAAGTGAAAATACACCGCCGACAAGACAAGCGGAAAAGAGCTTTGCTGCCGCCGTGTCCTTTCGACCCCTCAAGGTAGATTTGAGCACGGAGCCTGATCTCTTTTCAAGAGAGAAAATCCGAGCCGTGACCAAAAGCGTCAAGATGAGCGCAAATATATCACCCCATATAAAGTCGAAAAAGCTCTGCCACCCTGTCAGAAAATATACCGAAAAAGCAGGCGTGTCATTTTCCCCGTCGGATAGAGCTAAAAGCAAAGGCGGTTGCTCGCTGTATCGGCGAATGATGTCGAGATTCAGCCGTGTGTTGTACAGATCGCCTTCTGCGTATGCCGATCCTCCAAGGTAGCGCGCCATTTCCACGATGTCCTCTCGGCTTTTGATGACTTGCGGATATGTGCGTTGATAACGCGGCAGATATGCCTGTAAAACTTGAAATTCGCCCTCTACGGTCTCTAAGAAACGTCCGCTGCCACCCGCGTTTGGCAGAGGCAAGCCGCTCACTTCCCACGCGTCTGCATCGAGAGAAAAGCCTGTTTCGCTTAGATATTCGTCCAACTCATCTTTAGAGGCTGATGAGAGAAAATCATAAAGCGGTTTGAAGCCGCTGTTTTGCCGTGCCGTTTGATTTATCTCGCCAATACTTTGCAAACGCCAGGGCTGTGCAAACAGTACGGCACTCGCGGCAATCAAAGTTAACAGCGCGGCGATCCAAAAACGGCCGACTAACATTTTACGCAGCTCATAGGCAAGCAGTTTCACTTTGAAACCTCCTCATAGCGGAGCAGGTATAAATCCTCAAGCCCCGGTTCGGCGCTGACCGCATCAGGATGAGGCTTTTCGTTGTGGATGATTCTAAGCTGCGCCGCGCTGCCGCTCACTATGATATTGCCGAGCGTATAATTTGCGCGATATAAATCTGTTTTTTCAGCAGGTATCGTCAAAGACCATACCTGACCGTCCATGCCTGAGGCAAGCTCGGCAGGAGATCCGACAGCTATACATTTTCCGTCCTTTAGCATTATCACGCGGTGCGCTATCGTCTCGATGTCGGAGACTATGTGCGTCGCCCATATAATCAGGCGGCTTCCCGCAAGGGCGGCTACGGCATTTCGCAAACGGACGCGTTCTTGCGGGTCAAGTCCCGATGTCGGCTCGTCAAGGATAATAAGTTTTGGGTTGCCGAGCAACGCTTGCGCAATCCCGAGCCTTTGCTTCATTCCTCCCGAAAAGGTTCTTGTCCTTCGATCGGCATCGGCTGTCAGATTTACGGTTTCGAGCATTTGTGATATATGAAGCTCCCTTTTTTTCCTTTCACCCGGCTTTGTATAAAGACCTTTTAAAGCGCACATATACCGCAGATATTGCCTTGCCGTGAAATAATCATAAAGTCCCGCTGATTGCGGAAGAAAACCGAGCGCGGCGCGGTAGGATGCTCCGAGCGAATCTATGTTCACTCCGTCCCAAAGAACGGCACCCGAAGTTTGCGCGAGCAAGCCCGCGATAATGTTTATCATGGTGGATTTTCCCGCACCATTGGGTCCGAGAAGACCCCAAATCCCGGGTTCAAGCAACAGCGAAACATCGTCAAGGGCTGTCTTGCTGCGGTAGCGCTTGGTAATGCTTTGAAGCTCAAGCATCTTAATCCCCCCAGAATTTTACAAGCTCCCCTCCGTCTTTCGAAAGGAAGAAATACTCTGTCCCCACCATACTACGATAGAGTATAAGCAATGTGTCCGGCGAAGTGGGCAATGTATACACATTTTGATAATTTTTTGCCCCCGTTTCGGCAAGCAGTTCTTTTTCGCCGCTCAGGTCAAGTCTAAGCCGATATATGTTGCCGTTTGTGGGTTCATTGGGTTTTTCGCGGCTGAACATAGCAAAATATATATATGAGTCGTCAAAAGACATATACGGCGCATATACAAGCTCCCTCATCACCAATTCCGGATTGCCTCCGTCAAGGTTTGTGCGGTATACTGCCGGTCCGTCATCGTCAACGGCCGGATAGTATAAGTGACGCCCGTCTGTGGTGTATGTCGCGACGCTGTCGCTCACTATTACTTCTGTCTCGTAGTTGCCGTCTGCCAAATCAATCCTTATGATGTCAGATAAAGTGGCTGCGTAAAGATAGTTTCCGATTATAATGGGCTTTATGTACTCAAAATCGTCAATTATGATATCAATCTTGTCTGATTCAAAAGCTATCCGTGCAAGAGAGGAATCGGGTGTGATGGCATAATATGCATCCGGACCTATCATCGCGCCATTCACCTGACCTGTCACAAATTCAAAATAATCGCCCTTTAGTTCACTAAGCCACGGACGAGCGTTCCCGGCTGCGTTTTCCCTGTCTCTCAGCATGGAAAGCCGCCCGTCTCTGTAGTCCATGCCGCCGTGAGCCATCCCCGCCGGGCAATCATCCGTCAGGTGACTGCAAGTCGCAAGCTTGCAATAAGGCTCGACACGCCCGGTACTTTTGATATATTCCATCAGGGTACTCCTGCCCGACGAAATGAATACAAATAAGATGGTTTCAGGTGTATCAAGTATTTCCGCCCCGGAAACACTATAAAACATATTTGCATATTGATAAGGCATATTATTTGCGTCAAGGCTTTCCCATGTCGGCGAAAAGCTGCCCGGCGAGGAAATATCATCGGTTGGCGGTGACGGATCGTTTCCGCTCGGGGTTTGTATATGGGTATTGTCACCGGGAGATGGCGTAGGAACATACAAAATATCTTCCGGGTCACCGATGCCGGAACACGCAAAAGACGATATTAGCAAAAAAATACACACAGGTAGGAGCAACAATTTTCGTCTCGCCATTTTTGTCACATCACTTTCTCAGCTTTTCTTATTCGCCATACCTGTTAAGATATGGTTTAATCATGATCCGGGAGTATTAAGGCGCATACAAAGTGCCTTGAAAATAACCCCATGCTTGAGAGTTTGCGGTGTGAACCGATTTTCCGGAAGTAAAACTTAGTCCGTTCGGTGGGCGGGCGACTGCGGACCCTCCGCCAGAAGCCGTGCTGATTCTATTTGTTTGGCTGTCCGGATCGTAATATCTGCCTTCAATGTATGTACTCAAATTAGGGTTTGGTGAGCTGCTGCCGGTTGTTGTGTCCGCCCATATTTCATTCGAGTAAAAATAGATGTTGTACGTTACAACCAATGATCCAACGCCTCCACCGCCTGTGTTTCCTTTAGCAGCAGTCGCAGCGAAAGAGAGTGTGTTTGCCAAAAGCAAGAGCATTGCGAGAAAGATAATTGTGATTTTTCTTTTCATTGCATTTTCTCCTTATATTTTATTGATTGATGTTCCGATAGTACGCTTGCAAAATTATATTCTTATTTTACATTGCACATCTTTATTTGTCAAAATATTTTTCTTCTATTCGTTATTAGTTTCACGATAATGTTAGAGCAGAAAATGTCAGATATAGTGCCTTCGCTTGATATAAATTCGGCTCGGCTCACAGCCTCTCGGACAACTCTATAAACTCACTGATACTAAGCTCTTCGCCGCGAATATTGGCATCAAATCCGCAAGCTTGGACAGCCTTTGCGACATCTTCTTTGCTGTGCGTACTCCCAAGCCCGGCATGAAGCGCGTTTACGAGGGTTTTCCTGCGCTGCCCGAATGCCGCCCGGACTGTGCGGAAAAACCGCTTCTCGTCGTCATCACAGAGCCGCCTCTCCGGGCGCGTTGTCATTTTCACCACACACGATGTCACCTTTGGGCGCGGTTTGAAGCAATCGGGCGAAATGTCAAACAGTATCTCCGGGTGCGCGTGATAGTTTACAAACACCGTAAAAGCCCCGTACTCCGATGTGCCGGGCTTCGCGCATATGCGAAGCGCCACTTCCTTTTGCACCATCACCGTTATTGACTCAAATATATCGGCTTTCAAAAACTTTGTAATAAGCGGCGTTGTAATGTTATACGGCAGATTTGCGCAAACATGCCTGCGTGGCTCAGGCAGAGCTTGCTCGACAAGTTTTTGTAAGTCTATCTTCAAAATATCGCCGTGCACCAAAACGACATTGGGGCATTTCGAAAACATCTCCGATAATGCGCAGTAAAGACGCGCGTCAAGTTCGACCGCCGCCACATGGCCTGCACTCTCGGCAAGATGCGCCGTGAGCGCGCCAAGCCCCGGCCCCGCTTCAAGCACGCCGCATGATTTATCAATGCCCGAGCACCTCACAATCTTTTGCGGTATGTTCGGGTCAATAAGAAAATTCTGACCCATCGCCTTGCTCGGCCTAAACTGATTATCGCGGTTTGATCTCCCGCCGCTTTTAATATCGCCGTTTGTCATCGTATCCGCCCCGCCCTTTGTATCGCCCTGTATATCCCCGTCTATCAGCTATATTTCACAGACCTCTAATATGCCATTTTCGTCGGCTGGGCGAAGCGTTTTTTTCTCACCCGCCCCGAGCGAAATAAATGTTTCGTTATTTTTATATACTATAACTCCTGTATAGTCGGCTCTCGCGCAAATGCTCGCTTCGGTCAATCTGCCGCGCCGCCACGCAACGTCAACAATGAGCCCGCCTTTGGCGCAAAGCCCCCTTACCGTCCCGCCTGTCCACTCATCGGGCAACGCTTTTAGCAAATATATCTTATCTCCTTTGCCGCTGCTTGAAACAAGCATATGCGCAATCGCGGCTGTCGCGCCAAAGTTTCCGTCAATCTGAAACGGCGGGTGATCGTCAAATAAGTTACTCAATGTTGAGCAGCGCATAAGCTCGGAAAGATGGAAATTGGCTTCGTTCCCGTCTCCGAGCCTCGCGTAAAAGTTTATTATCCATGCGCGGCTCCACCCCGTATGCCCTCCCCCGTGAGAAAGCCTCGTTTCCAAAGTTTTGCGGGCAGCCCGCGTCAATTTTGTCTCACACCCGGCGTCAATACTGTTGCCGGGAAAAAGGCCAAACAAATGCGACATATGCCTGTGACCCGGCTCGGCTTCATCACGCCCCACAAGCCATTCCATGATCCGCCCGTCCTTTCCTATCGCGGTCGGCGGCAGCTTTTCCCGCATTTTGGCGATTTCATTGCCAAAGCGCGGCTTTTTTTTCAAAACACGGCTTGCGCCAATGTAAGAGTCAAATAACTCGCTCAAAATTTGGCTGTCCATAGTACATCCCTCGCACAGAGTTCCCTCCTCGCCCTTTTCCGTGAGATACGCGTTTTCGGGAGAAACCGACGGAGAAATCACAAGCTGCCCTTTATCGTTTTCTATCAAGAAATCGAGAAAGAAAAGACAGGTGTCATGGAGCAGACGATAGTGTTTTCCGAGAAAATCCTCGTCTAAAGTATATTGATAATGCTCCCAGATATGCAGGCATAGCCACGCTGCGCCAAGCGGCCAATATGACGCGGGTATCCATGTATCCTGCGGAGCGCAGTCACCCCATATGTCCGTGTTGTGATGCGCCGTAAAACCTCGCGCCCCGTACATGGCTTTGGCAACCTTCGCGCCTTTTGGGTGCATACGCCATAAATGCTCAAAAAGAGGCTCATGGCACTCCGGCAGATTGCATATCTCCGCCGGCCAATAGTTCATTTGCGTATTGATATTGATCGTATACTTGCTGTCCCACGGGGCTAAATAGTCGTTGCACCAAATGCCTTGCAGATTTGCCGGCAGCGTACCCGGACGGCTGCACGCTATGAGCAAATAGCGGCCAAAACGGAAGTAAAGCTCGGCAAGCCCTAAATCCCGCTCACCCGCTTTTACGCGAGAAAGACGCTCGTCCGTCGGCAGCTCTTCTTTTTTTGCGCGAGAAAAACGCTCCTCTGCCGGCTCCTTGTCTGTTTTTTCGCCGGAGTTGTTTTCAGCGAGGGTCAAAGACACCCTCCCCTCTATCGCCTTATAATCCGCTATATGCTCTTTTTTTATCTCTTGATATGACTTGGACACAGCCTTATTTAATATGGATTTGCAGTCGCCGAGCGTATCTTTTGAGCGAAACCGCGTGACTGCCGTCAGATATAGTATGACTTCCTTTGCCCCTTGCACGATAAGATACTCCCCTATCGCTCTCATTTTGCCGCCCGTATGCAACCCTCTCATAAGCCAGTGAAACGGCACCGCGCCGCCATAGGTCAGATATACCGTGTCCTCTCCTATCGTGCCTGTCTTGTCGCTATATCGCGGACGGACAAGACGCGCGTCAAACGAGAGCCCTTTTGGATTATCCGTCCATAATTTTACGGCTATCAAATCCGCCGGCGCGGACGCAAATACCTCCCGCTCATAGCGGCAGCCGCCCGCCGTAAACCTTGTCGTGTTTACCGCGTCCTCAAGAGACAGCTCCCGCTCATAGCCGTCAATGTCCGGCGGCATGTCATCGAAAGTGATCAGCAAATCGCCGAGCGTCTGATATGAGCGTTGAAACTCCGGTGTGCCGCCGATCGCGTAACGGGTGAGATTTTCCGCCTGCGCTATTTTTCCCTCCCGTATGAGCGAGCGAATATTTTCTATGTTTTCCTTTGCGTGTACGTTTGTACGGTCTCTAAAGCCGCCTGACCAAACGGAATCCTCGTTAAACTGGATACGCTCAAAATCAGTCCCGCCAAAGACCATCGCGCCCATACGCCCATTGCCTATCGGCAGCGCCTCGTTCCACTGGTCTGTATTTGCCGGAGCCGTGTAATATAGCCTATTTTCTCTTGGCATTTTTTCTCCTCTCGACAAACGACAAGCATTGTTTTACTGCAATCAGTTTACACATACTCATAAGTTTGTGCAAGAGTTTTCGTCAAAGTCCATCATTACGCTATCATTGGCCGCAATAATCATGTATAATAATCAAAGTTTCGTACATCTTGAAAAATGGGGCGTCACAAGACGGCAGGAGGTCATTAGGCTATGAACGCAAACCTTATCATTGACAGAAATTTCAAAATCGGCGGCATAGACCCGCGTATTTACGGATCATTTCTCGAGCAAATGGGCAGAGCCGTATACTCCGGCATCTACGAGCCCGGCCACGAAAGCTCGGACAAATATGGATTTAGAAATGATGTCAAAGATTTGGTCAAAGAGCTAAAGCCTTCGATAATCCGTTATCCGGGCGGCAATTTCGTATCGGGATATAATTGGGACGACGGAATCGGTCCTGTTTCAATGCGGCCCGCAAGGCTTGATCTGGCGTGGAAAACCGTTGAAACCAACGAGGTCGGCTTACACGAATTTATGCGCTGGGCGGATGAGGTCGACGCCGAGGTCAACATGGCGATAAATCTCGGCACTCGCGGCATTGATGCCGCCAGAAACATCGTTGAGTATTGCAATCATCCCGGCGGCACATATTGGAGCGATTTGCGGCGCAAAAACGGCCGCGAAGAGCCTTACAGGATAAAGACATGGTGTCTTGGCAACGAAATGGACGGTCCTTGGCAGATTGGGGCAAAAAACGCGGATGATTACGGCAAATTAGCGGCGCAGTCGGCAAAGGTCATGAAGCTCGTTGACCCCGAAATCGAGCTTGTTGTATGCGGCAGCTCCGCTATAGATATGGCGACCTTTGCGTCGTGGGAGGCCACCGTACTCGAGCACACATATGAGCACGTTGATTATCTGTCCTTACACAGTTATTACGGCAATCAAGACAATGACCTGCCGGGTTATCTCGCCAAATCTTTGGGTATGAATGACTTCATTTCGAGCGTGAGCGCGATATGCGACTATGTAAAGGCAAAGACCCGCAGCAAAAAGGTTATGAATCTATCCTTTGACGAGTGGAATATCTGGTATCACTCTCACGAAAAAGACAGCAAAAACGAGCCTTGGCAGAAATCCCCGGCAATTTTGGAAGACATTTACAACTTTGAGGATGCGTTGCTGTTGGGCTGTCTTATCATCACACTGCTCAAAAATTGTGACAGGGTAAAAATCGCTTGCCTTGCCCAGCTTGTAAATGTTATAGCTCCTATCATGACAAAAAAGGGCGGAGCCGCCTGGCGGCAAACGACGTTTTATCCTTTCGCGCAAGCCTCTCATCATGGATTGGGCGTCGTTTTGCGCGGCAGTATGGACGTTTCAACCTATGCTTGCAATGAATTTGACGCTGTTCCGTATGTTGAATACGCCGCGGTACACAATGAAGAAAAAGACGAAATCGCTCTGTTTTGCGTAAACCGCTCACCCAGCAAAGTTTTTGATTTATCTGTCACGCTGCAGGGATATAAACCAAAGCGCATCATTCAAAGCACCGAGCTTTGCGGGCATGATGTAAAGCAGATAAATACCGCCAAGTCATGCTCCGTTATCCCGGCGCCGTCAAATGCCATCTTTAATAAAAATGTTGTCAGCGCCGCGTTAAAGCCTCTGTCATGGAATATGCTCCGCATTGGATTGTGACAATGGGGAACTTTCTTGCGTTTGCATGAAGTTCGGGGCACGGCAAACCGACGCGGCAAATCAGCGCGGCAAATCAGCGCGGCAAATCGGATTTTTTTACTTGCCACTGACTTGCGTATATGATAAAATGGCTGCTGTAAATAAGGGACACCTTTTTAATAGTGGAGGCAAATATGGGCGCACTTGATAACATTAACGAAATACACCTTGATGTTTTGCGGGAGATTGCCAACATTGGCACGGGCAACGCGGCATCTTCACTTTCGCGTATGATCGGTCAGCCGGTAAATATCCAAATCCCGGACATAAGTATTAAAGGCTTTAACGAGGCTATAGATGCGCTCGGCGGCCCGGAAGCGATTATGGCCGGTACTCTCCTGTTTCTCTCCGAGGGGCTAAACGGCATGATCATGTTTCTCTTGCCTGTTGACGTTGTGTGTGATTTGGTCAATATGCTCACGGCAAGCGATATAAATTGCCGCGAAGAAATAGACGAAATGGGCTTCTCCGTTATCAGCGAGTGTTCTAACATCATGTCCGGCGCTTTTGTTACCGCCGTTTCGGAGATGACCGACATGGTTATTGATATATCGCCCCCGCAAGTAACGCTTGATATGCTCGGCAGCATCATGAGCGTACCGTCCATCTATTTTGCCGATATAGGCGATTCATTGTTGTTTATGAAAAACGAGCTTGAAATTGAGGGCAAGAAAACCAACGCAAACATTTTGCTCTTGCCCGATATGCCGTCACTTAGCAAACTCATGGGAGCATTGGGAATAGAGTTTTAGTCACTCTACTTTCGGGATAGCCTCAAATCCCCGCCGCAAATCTTCATCGGTCGGTATTTGATCCGTCATAGTGCCTTCATTGTATTGCATATACGCGCCGAGGTCAAAGTAACCCGTGCCGGACAATCCAAACAAAATCGTCTTTTTCTCACCTGTTTGCTTGCACTTTAGAGCTTCATCAATCGCGACTTTTATGGCATGTGCCGCTTCCGGAGCCGGTAATGTGCCCTCATGTCTTGCAAATAACGTCGCCGCTTTAAACACTTCGGTTTGTTCAATAGCTCTCACTTCGTCTATAAATCCGTCGTGATAAAGCTGTGACAAAATCGGCGCCATACCGTGAAAACGCAGTCCACCCGCATGGTTTGACGACGGTCTGAATGTCGCGCCGAGCGTATACATCTTTGCAAGGGGCGTTGTCATGCCTGTATCGCAAAAATCATAAGCGAATTTTCCTCGGGTCATAGACGGGCATGAGGCCGGTTCGACCGCGATAAAATACGGCGCTGTTTTTCCGGCAAGTTTGTCAGCCATAAACGCCGACATCAAGCCGCTTAAATTTGAGCCGCCTCCGGCACATCCGATTATCAAATCCGGATAGTCGTCAATCTTCTCAAAAGCAGCCTTTGACTCCTGACCTATGACGGACTGATGCAGCAATACCATATTGAGAACGCTGCCCAAAACATACTTGTAGCCGTCGCTTGTAACAGCGACCTCGACAGCTTCGGATATGGCCGAGCCCAAGCTGCCGCCGGAATTGGGGTCTTCTTCTAACATTTTGCGTCCGATGTTTGTTGTGTCAGACGGCGACGGAGTGACTTTTGCGCCAAAAGTTTCCATGACTGTCTTGCGGTAAGGCTTTTGCTGTGCGGAGATTTTTACCATAAACACCTTGAGGTCAAGACCAAAATACCCGCAAGCCATTGAAAGCGCAGTGCCCCACTGCCCCGCTCCCGTTTCAGTCGTTACGCCTTTTAAGCCTTGCTCTTTCGCATAATATGCCTGAGCGATTGCGGAGTTTAGTTTATGGCTGCCCGATGTGTTGCCGCCCTCATACTTGTAGTAAATTTTTGCCGGGGTGTCAAGAGCCCTCTCAAGGCAATATGCGCGTACAAGCGGCGACGGTCTGTACATCTTGTAGAAATCGCGTATCGGCTTGGGAATTTCAATATATCTGTCTTTGTCGTTGAGCTCTTGTTTTACCAGTTCCGTACAAAATACGGGTTCGAGCTCTTCTGCCGTCATCGGTTGGAGCGTGCCCGGATGCAGTATCGGGCGATGGTCTGTTTTCATGTCCGCTCTGATATTGTACCATGCGCGAGGTATCTCTTCCTCCGAAAGATATATTTTGTAGGGAATATTGCCATTTGCCATAACTGTTTTCTCCTTTTCTGCCGGCAAGCGGTTTTCTCGCGTAACGAGTCAGCCTGCCATTTTTATTAGTTCTTCAGCCTTATTTCTTGACAAAGGGAATTTTAGCGGTGTATAATTTCTTGTGCCAAAATGAACAGGCTTGCTGGTGTGGCGGAACAGGTAGACGCCCGGGACTTAAAATCCCGTGAGGGCAACCTCGTGCCGGTTCGATTCCGGCCACCAGCACCAAAATCCCCCGGCGGCATAAACGCGCACTGCCTCCCGCATATCGCCCCTCTCTTTCCTCTTCTAAAACAGGCTTGCAATATCGCATTTGAAGTTGCCGTTTTCAATTGCGATAATGCCGTAAGTAGCCGGAAAATATTCATCATGCCGCATCATCTGCCCGGGATTCATCAACCATATTCCGTCCGCTTGCCTAAGCAGCGCCGCGTGAGTATGACCGAAAAGTGCGATGTCGGCTTTTTGCTGCCGCGCTTTTTCAATGAGAATTTGCAGACCCGCCTTAACTCGGTATATATGCCCGTGCGTCATATAAATCCTTACATTTTCCTGCGTCAGGAGGATTTCATTGGGTATGCCCGGCCGGTAATCGTTATTGCCCAGCACCATATACACCGGCGTATCGGGCAAATACCGCTGCAGCTCGCAAGCGTCGCCGACACAGTCTCCCAGATGCAGCACAATATCGGGTTTTGCTTGAGCGGCCGCATACTTTATATGGTCTGTATTTCTATGTGAATCGGAAATTACAAGCAGCTTCATAATGTTGGCGGCTTCTCATTTTGCTTGTTTAAATCCGTTAAACCACGCTCGCTCATCAAAGGGCTTTTTATTCACGTAATTTAACGGTTGGGATGCTATTCCTATCGGGAGAAAGCAGACAAGCTCATAATCGCCGGGAACATTTAGAATATCCGCCATTTTCCGCCCTATCGCATCCGTATCGGTAACTTGCCCCTCATACCAACAGCTTTGATACCCAAGCGCGACCGCCGCCAACAGCATATTTTGAATTGCCGCCGAGTAGTCCTGCACGTTAAAGCATCTGTCTTTGTAGGCAATGGTTTTTTGTGTCAAAACGCAAATCATCGCGGGAGCGGTTCGGGCATTTTGGACCAAAGTAACTTCATGCAATTTTTGCAATAGACTTGGATCGTCTATTGCGATTAAACTCACCGTTTGCTTATTACAGCCGGAAGGGGCGTCTAATCCCGCTTGCATGATTTTTATTAAATCTTCTCTCGGTATACCCGTATTTTCATATTCGCCCCGATAACTTGTCCTATTTTTTATTATTTCCAGCATGGATAATATTCCTCCCTACAGCTTTGTTCGCATAGAATATCACAAAGGGCGCGGTTTTTCAATCTTTTCTGAATTTTGGAAAATCAGCAGTTTGAAATCGCTGCGCTGCAGACTCTTTTGCTCTCTTTAAGATGTCAAGCCTTTTTTCTTATACGCAACTACAAACAACACCGCGAAGACCACAATATTCGCGGCAATCACCATGAGCGGCTTTGTAATATTTGCAGAGAAGTCATTTACAATTATACTGATTTGCTGTGTGTACAAAACCCCCGCGAATTTTTCCACCGTTTCGTTAAACCCCGCAATCATAGGAGTAAAGCCTATGATGACCGCCGCGGGCATTGACATCGCCGCCGCCGCTTGCTGGTTCTTAGACAACATTCCTATGGATAAGCCGAAAACAATGGCAGCGGCAACGCCTGTTAACATTATTGTCAAAAATTTCAGCAGCTCCATTCCTGAATAACCGCCTATAAATCCGAATATAGCCGATACAATTGTCGCCGCGGCAAACAAAAACCCGCCTATCCCGAGCAAATACTGATGCGGTTTTACCCCCGCCATTACAAGATAACGAAGACTTTTCTTCTCCATATCCTCTGAAATAATCGCCGCCGCAGACTGCAATAACCCGAATCCCGCGAAAATACTCGCCATCATGGCAACAAACAGATTGTTATCAATATCGTCATTGCCCTTTGCGACAAGTTCCGTCATAATCAATGCAACAACAGGGAAAATTATAAACGGCAAGAGTGCAATGGGATTTTTGAACATATCCTTTGCTTGTTTTGTAAAGACCGCTTTGACGGGATGCGCAGTTTTTTTGACGGGATGCGCAGGGGCGCATCCCCTACATTTATTTTTCATTCTAATTCCACCCCCGTAAGTTTGATAAAAACAGCTTCCAAGTCAGGCGTTGTTTTATATGAGTTATACCGCTGACAAATCTCTGTGGGCGCACCCTGCTCTACGATTTTTCCCTGATGTAACAGTGCCACATGATTGCATAGCTTTACGGCTTCCTCCATGTTGTGCGTGGTTAAAAACACGGTCGCGCCATTGTCGCACAACCCCTGTATCAGCTTATGTATGCCTTTCGCCGTGGTGGGGTCAAGCCCGCTTGTCGGTTCGTCAAGAAACAATACTTTCGGTTCATGCAAAATCGCCCGCGCCAATGCCAGCCGCTGCCGCATACCTTTAGACAGCGCATTGACAGACTTTTTCGCCGCGTCCGAAAGTCCTACACTTTGCAGAGCTTCCGCGCCCTTTTTGCGTGGTATACCGTAAATATCCGCAAAAAGGTTGAGGTTATCAAGACAGCTTAAACGCCCGTACAGTCCGTCTGCATCGAGCATAAGCCCGGTTTCAAACAGCGTTGCGCCCGTATCAAAGCTGCCACCGTCGGCATCAAGCTGTGTTGTCAGTATGTTGATAATTGTCGTCTTGCCCGCCCCTGAGGGACCGAGCAGTCCGAAGATTTCACGCTCTTTGGCTTCAAAGGTCACATCGGACAATACGGTGCTCTCCCCGAAACGCTTGACGATGTTTTGCATTTTAATCATTGTCATTCTCCTTTTTCGATGTTTCGTTCGTAAATGTCCCGCCGTGGCGTTTTACAAACTCATGCGCTTTTCGCCGCCGTAATGCGGCGCGCTACGGGGAACGCCGCGATCATAATCAACGCTGCAAAACATACTTGCTTTAACGCAATCCATAGCCCGTTGTTGTCGTCACTCATCATAAACCGGAAAGGTTTTACAACCCAATTCATTGCAAAATCAGGAAGCATCAGGCACGCAATAAACACCGTAAAACCAATCACCAAAACGCAAAGCGTCTGGATTTTCCACTTGGCAAAACAAGTGCCGAACAGGTATCCGATCGCTCCGACGGTGAGCATCACCGAGAATGAAACGATAAAAAATACTATCGGATTTGCCATATTCGCAGCCATAAAGTGCTGTATGTCCAGTCCCAAACCCCGGAAGGATTCACCCGTCAGCAGCATCCTTTCAAAAGCGTCAATGTGAATCACGATTATTTGAGTCAAGCTCATAAACCCTGCCAGCACCGCCATAAATAATGCGTTTGAGGCGAATATCTCCTTGCGGGACACCGAGCGGGTGATCAAAAACCGCGTGTCCTTTTGCGAACCGATAAGTGAACTAATCAGCATGAAAATGGCAAATGCAATAATGCTTATTGACCAGCTTTGTGTAACGCCCGCAGAATCGGTTTCCATATAGCCGCCCATAACTACGGTCTCTGTCGCTATAGATGTAACGACCGCACCGAAACTCACTCCCGCCAAATAAATGCAGGTGAAGATTATAATCGGGTTTTTCGCGGTCGAAATAAAGTATCTCATCAGTGCTTTAATCCTCATTGTATAACACCGCCCTTTCTCAAGTTTCCGTGAATTTCCGGGTTAATCAGCAAAACGAACAGCTTTTGCATCGGTATTGGCTGTATATCCGTATCGTCGCTTTGACGCAATCCATTCTTGGCGTAAACGGCTAAAATCAACGTGCCGCCAAAATTTTCCTCACTCATAATAACCGCTCCCTCGGCGGCGGCACGGACGGCTTGCTCTTTGCCGCTGATGTAGTAGGATTTTTCCTTGAGTTCGATTCCGTCCGCTTGCAACAGCAGCCGCCCGCCGTCAATAATAATCACATCCTCAAACAAGCGGCTGACCTCGTCAATCAAGTGGGTGGAAATGATGATTGTTCGTGGATGCTCCGCAAAATCGTCAATGACCGCATCGTAGAAACGCTCGCGTACCACCGCGTCTAAGCCCAGCGACGGTTCATCAAAGACGGTAAGCTCTGCGCGGGAGGCAAGCCCGATAATCAGCCCCAAAGACGATTCCATTCCCCGTGAGAGCTGCCTGTACTTTTTGCGTTTGTCGAGTTCAAACAGGGCCAGCAAGCTCTGCGCATATTCCTTATCCCAATTCGGGTACAGTCCGCTCGCAAGCTGTAATACCTGCGAAATTCGGACGGTGGATGCGTAAAAGCCTTGCTCCTCGATATAACAGATTTGTTTGAGAATGTCTATGTTCTCATAGGCGCGTTTGCCGAAAACATCGGCTTTGCCGGAGGATTGGAAAATCCTGCCTGTGAGAATGTTGAGCAGCGTGGTTTTGCCCGCTCCGTTTCGTCCGAGCAAACCGTAAATTTTGTTCGGTTCCAATTGTAAGTCAAACGAATTAAGCGCCTTGCAGGAGCCGTAATTCATCGAAAGCCCCTGCGTTTTTACAGCGTAGTTATTCATGTGTTTCACCGCTTTCTATCATTTTAATAAGTTCGGATTTGCAAACGCCCAGCTTTTGGGCTTCACGAATCAACGTCCGAACATAGGTTTCGTACAAACCCTTTCGTCGCTTTTGCAAAATTAGTTCCCGTGCGCCGGACGCGACGCACATTCCGATTCCGCGCTTGGGATAGACGATTCCCTCGTCCGCTAATAGACTAACCCCTCGGAGCGCAGTCACAGGGTTGATTTGAAAATGCTTGGCGATTTGGTTTTTTGACGGAATCAGTTCTTCTTCTTTAATCAATCCCGCGAGAATATCGTCCTCAATCGCCTGCGATATTTGAAGATAGATATTTTTTCCGTCCTCTAAAACAGCTTTCAAATCAAAACATCCTTTTCCGTCCGCGCCGGCTTGCGGACTACTGGTATATCCCAGTATACCACGTTGGAAAAAGATGTCAATAGTTTTTTGAAAAATATTTTTTAACTGTGGAACTTACTTATTGTTTTTGCCGCTTTCTCTCTTGCGTTCGATGATTCTATAACAGAGAAAGTATTATCCGGTTATTTGAGCGTTTAAAAACCTTGCAGTTACGGGCTTATCGCAATGGCAGCGGGGGAAGGATTTGAACCCTCAAAGACGGAGTCAGAGTCCGCAGTGTTACCGTTACACCACCCCGCTGTATATTTTGCATCCGCTATGCGGTCACTCGAGAATAATAACCGTCTGCGATTATTATATCAGCTTATCGCTCTATGTCAATAAGAAAAGAGGTTAACTGTGATAATCAAAGTTAACCTCTTTGCATTGCGAAATCAGGGTTCTATTATAAATTAGCTATTTTCGCCATCACACAATGTTTTCCGCCGGACACGCCCGGATTAGCCGGAAATTGCATCCTCGGCGTCCTTGCGGCGCTGGGCTTCATTTATGCACCACTCGACACATTCTCCATAACCGTATGCAACAGCATCGCTTCGCATCTGCGCTACGATAGCGTCAAACTCGGCGTCGGAGCTTGCGTAAATCGCTCTCCATGAGCCGTCCTTTATACAGGTCGTAACCTGCTCCCATGTCATCTCAAGCTCCATTGGCCTTGTATCTGCCGTGTACGTGGAAGCAATAGCGACAGACTTCTTGCCTATGGCCGTAAACCAATCGTCGGCTCTGGCATATCCCGTCCAGTCGCGCCACTCTTGTTCGATTGGATATACAGTCTGTGCTAATATGGTGCTTGGCCAAGTTTTGTAATTGAACGTATGACCGCTAGGAGATTCGGGATTCACCGCGTCTTGCGCCCAAGTCAAGTTATTGTGCTGAAATTCACCGTTCTTGTATGTACCCTCATAGTCTCTGTACTGAACAATTGTATTTTCCTTGTCCTCCTGGCATTGCAAGCCAAGTGCGGTCAAATAAGCCTCACCGTCGTCATCATAGTCCCATGTCACGCCTTTCGGTCCGTAATAGTATGTGAGAACCCCTTCGGGCGTGCTGAACCAATTGATTATCTCCATGCACAGCTCGGGATATACGGTGTTCGCGCCGATTGACCATATACGGTTTTTTCCGTAAACGCTCAAACCGTCTGCAAGGTTTACTTGATCGGCGGCGACGACGGGCATCATTATCTTGCCTTGCTGTTTATGCTCCTCACTGTTAAACGGGGTAGCTATCCACTCAAAGATGTTAAACATAGCCACGCCGTTTTTATATTTCTCCGCCAATATGTTCCAGTCTTGCGTCATTGAGTCGGGGTCATACAAGCCCATTTGGAATAATGTATTGTAGAATTTCAAGGCGCGCAAGTACCAACCGTCTTCCTTGAGGCAGTCTTCCCATGTTTGCGTCTTTGTGTCATAGAGACCTATGCCAAATTCTTCCCATCCGTATAGGGCGGCGGTAGATTTGACCATCATGACCATATCTCCGTCCCAGTCGGGGAATGAGGAAACGGCGTATGTCTTTGTACCAACGCTTGATACCGGCTCCATTTCAACCATCGCTGCCAGCACGGGGATAAAGTCCTCGAGCGTGTTGATTTCCGGGTATCCCAATTTCTGGTAAAGGTCAAAGCGGATTTGCGGATAGTAATAAAACTGCGCGTGATCGTTTGAGCTGCCCGCTATTTCATGGCCAAACCCGTGCAGTGTTCCCGTTATGCCCTTGTTTTTGTTTAGCGCGGCCATGAAGTATTCTGTAATGAACTCTCCGTATTCCCACATCAAATCATCTTCTTCCCAGTCGAAAAGGAGACCTGCGCGTGAAGCATCCCGATACTGTTTTCCATCGCTGCCAAACAAAACAATATCGCCGAGGTCGCCCGATTCCATACATTGTTATAATTATGAAGCGGTATACGATTTTTCGGGCAAACATTTTCTGCTGCGTCACAAGATAACCGACAAACGCGGATGCAAGCACCATTGTCAGCGTCCCCAAAACCGTGCGCCAAACGGAGATCAAAGCCGAGTTAAACAAATCCGGCACATTGAGCAGCGCGGTATAGTTTCCGAAATGCACGCCTTTGGGCAGTAAATTTACCTGACCTGCCTGCACAAGGCTGTTGTCGCTGATGGTATTGATAAAGAGGTAATAGATCGGGAAAAAGCATATGAGCGTAAAGACGGAAAAGAACCCGCCTGCCAAAATCGAAAACGCGCGATCCCCAATTGTTCTTTTGATATGAGTAAGCATTTGTAAACTCACCTCCTGACCTCAAACGCGAGGACAAAGTATTCTCTGCCGAGACCGTGATTTCTTAAACGCCGCGCACTGCGGCTTTTTGCTATGTGCCTATACTATGCTCTCTCCGCGCAGCCACTTTGAGGTTTTGTTTGCGGCAAAGAGCAAGGTCACGCTGATTATTGATTTTAACATTCCGACCAAGGTGGCGAGCGAAGTGTTGCTCCCGTCAAAGCCCAGATTATATACGTATAAATCGAGCACTTCGATAGACCTCTTTGTCGCCGCGTTTTGGAATACAAGATATTGATCAAGCCCGTTTGAAAGCAAATTGGCGATTGACAAAAGGAGCAGCACAAAGTATGTCGGCATGAGACCGGGTACGGTTATGTGCCACATACGTTTAAAACGCCCCGCCCCGTCAACCATCGCCGCTTCATATAGCTGCGGGTCTATGGCGGATATTCCGGCAATGTATATAATCGCGCCCCAGCCCAAGCCTTTCCATGTGCCCCACGCCCACATCTTGACCCACATATTGCCGCCGTCCATCAAAAAGTTCTTGCCTTGCTCCTGCAACCCGAGGCTTGTGAGCATCCAGTTAAAGAACCCTTCCGTGGAAAACACGGCAAAGGCTATGCTGTAAACCAACACCCAAGAGATATAGTTTGGTATAGTCGTCAAGGTCTGTACGGTGCGCTTAAAGGGATTGAATTTCAGCTCGGAGAGGAAAATCGCGAAAACAATTGGCAGCCATGAGGTGGCTATGCCAATGCCGCTCAGCGCAAATGTATTGCTCATGACGCGCATTATATCCGAGCGAAATCTCCCAAACAGCTCTCTAAACCAAAATAATCCGACAAAGCGATCCGCCGTCAGCTCAAATCCCGATTCATAATGATAAAAGGCATAACGCCAGCTATATAACGGCAGGTACGCAAACAAAGCCACCAATACCAAAAACGGCAGTATCATCAAAAACAGGCTGTATTTTGGTGCAATGCTCAGTTGGTCTTTTTCTTCGGGCGTTGGCTGAGGAAGCGTAAACCATAATATGGCCGCGTATATCAAAAGAATCGCGAATATTCCTCCAAACGCCCATATGCCAATGGGGAAAAGGGACTGTAGGCGGTCAATGTTCGGAGAATTGTCAAACATATTTTGCGCGAGAAAGAGAAAGACCGTTCCGAGCAGTCCCGAAAGCGCGGCGCCTATGGTGAACATAAAGCTCCTGCGCCGCAGCATTGTGTTGCCGAGGCTCATACAAAACGCCGCAACCATAGCGGCAATGGCCAGCATACACATCGCCGTCCCTATGTATGTCAGCGTCAGCGGCATTTGCTCGATCCATCCGTTCAAGAGAGCGCGTTTTATGTAGTTTGGCGTTATCGTTTCATATGCTATCGCGCTGGTGAAAAGCGACGCGTTTCTGCTTATTGACGCCTCAAATCTTGCCGGGTTAAGGTCGGGGACAAACGCGGCAATAAACGCCGCAATGAGAGACAGGCGAAACATAAGTATAGATAATGCGGGCATTTTGCGTATTTCTTGCCTCATCTTACAACATTTCCTTTCCGTCTCAGCAAATGCGCCCGGCTCGCCGCCTTGCGCTCGTCCGCTTTTTTCTCCCGCTACGGAGCTATGTACTCAAATGTCACCGAAAGCGTTTCTATTTTCGCCAGCAGATATTTTTCCAAAAATACCGCCGACGCATCACTGCGGCTGCCTTCATATAGCCTTGCCTCTTCCGGTATATCCCCTACCCACTCGTTATAGAGATTTACCCGCGTCGTGACGGGGTTGTCGTTTGTAGTATACGGCAATCCCTCATACTCGGCCTGTTCGCCGTTTATGAGAAGCTCTGTTATATACATATGGTAGCCGGGGTATAGTATCTCTCCGTTCATGATGCCGACCGCCGTAAATGCAAAGCCGTCAGCGTAGCCCGCGGCGGTACCCGTAAAGTCAAGGGCTACCGTGTATGTGCCTTCTCCTGTAATCGGAACATCAGTCGCGACCAGACCCGGGGCTATCTGCTCGGGACGGTACACATCGCCGACGCTATATTGCACGCTCCAGTCTCCGCTCGAGAACATAATCCACGCATACGCTTCATCGGCAGTCAGTATCGTCTCTTTGCGATCCGCCGATTTTAGAAGCGTCGCCGCCATGCTCTCTTCTGCCGCGGCTATAATCTCGGCGGTTGAAACGCCGGCGCGGGCGGCAACGTCTCTGCTTTGAAACAGAGCCAAAATCTCCGGCGCAACCACTGTGTGCGTATCATTTCTGTCAAACAGGTTGCCGTGTTCTGGCGTGTAGCCCGTATCCCACAACACGGGAACATATCCGTATTTGTCACAGTTATCAAGGAAGTTGGTAAAGAATGTGAGCCTGTCTTCGCCCTCGTTGTCAAGCACGCCCCATTCGCCCATCACCACGCCCACGCCCATATCCGTAAATTTTTGCAGCGATCCGAGCAGGTTGTTCATCTCTTCGACTTCCGATGTCCTGCCCCAAGTGCCGATGCCGGAGGTGTCGCCGCAATAGCTCCAAGGGGTGTAGTAATGCACGTCGAGCAACATTCTGTTTGCGGGGTCAACGGGCAATACAAAGCGTTCGTCCACGGTCATCGTGACGTCCGTGTTGTAGCCCTTTAAGAGCAAGAATCGGTTTGGGTTGTTTCCGCCGGATGCGCGGATCAAATTTACAAAATCCTGCGAGAGCTTTGTGAGCAGCATATAACATTCATCTTGCGTCAGTGTGCCGCCCGTGGGACTAAACGGAGTCCTGTCGTTGAAGCGGTTGCCCCATTCTTCATTTGCCGGCTCAAATATCAGGCGGTAGTCATAATCCTTATACCTGTCGGCTATCTGCTCCCACATGGATAAAAACAGCTCGAGCGCAAACTCGCGCCACGCCGCGTCCGGGTGTCCGAACATGCTCCACCAGCCATGATCCCAGTGGTCATTTATGATGACAAACATATCTTCATTTAGCGCATAGTTGATAATCTCTTCAATGCGGTCGAGATATCCTTCGTTTATATGGAAATTCCCGTTTTCAAAATCTATCGCGTTTGTCCATGCAACGGGTATGCGCAATGTCTTAAAACCGGAGTTTCTCATACCGGTTATCATTTCCTGTGTTGTAACGGGGTTGCCCCACATTGTTTCGTATACCGCCGATTCGCGGTTTGGTATTCTGTTTCTGGAGTCACAAGCCTCCATCGTGTTGCCCAGATTGATGCCGTAACCCATGAGCCGCGCCATTTCAAGCGCGTTCACATCGCCGAGCCGGTCATTTCCCGGAGTAAAATCCGCATCCGGGTCTTTGCCGTCGTCTTTTGCGCACCCCGCAAAAAGCGACGCGGCTATCGTCAGTGCCGCCGCGACATATAATAACCTGCGAAACTTAGACATATATGACTCCTCTCAATCGCATAACCGTATGCTCTTTATGCTCGCCGTGCGGCGTGTAAACCTATTTTATACCTTCGCTGTCATAAAATCATTCCTCCCCGATCAGTTGCGTCCATCCGTGCGCAAACGATCGGACGCTCCGCATCCATGATCCGCTCTCGGAATGAATTTTATGACAGCTTTATAGTTATAGCCAAAATCAGTGGTGAGTACAAGCTCCGACTGATTTTGTTAAATTTAATCTTTTTTCTTTTTTGCTGAAAACAGCACATAGACAAGGACAACCGCGCCCACGGCAACTACGCCGCCGCCTACTATGAGGATAATGAGAAACGTATTGTCGCTGCCGCCGTCACTCGTCGAATCTCCTCCATTATTTCCTGCGTCCGGTGCTATCGAGGGTCTTTCAATCGGCGGAGGAGGCGTGATCGGGCCTTCGTCAATGATTTCTTCATCACCGAACGGATTTTCCGCGCCGGCGTCCAGTATCACCATCGTTACTTCCAGCACGGAGAATGTGCCGAAATCGTTGAGCCCGCCTACTACCGGGGTTTCCGTCCAACCGCTTGTGAGGGCCATTCTCAGTCCTCCACGTTCAAGGCTGAGCGCCATGTTCGCGTTTTCAAAGTCAATGTCAAAGCCGTCGGCTTTAAGGCTTTGAATGTAGACAACGACCATAGCCGGATTTACGGCAAAGTCCGAATCTACCGTGATTATGTATCCGTCCCAATGAGCCTCGCCCGCCGTAAGCGTTTCGTCGCCCATGTCGAGTCTTACGGTAAAGGGCACACCAAACTCAAAGTCTGTGCCTTGCTCGGGGAAATCCCACCAATCGCACATGCCCGGGTCGGCCAAGTTTGTGTCGGGATGGCCTTCTGAGAATATCCAAGTTCCGCCAAACCATGCCTTGCCACCGGTCGGGACATCGGTGTTTTCTTCCGGTTCAACCGGCATTCCCAGCCCGTAAATAACAAACTCGATTTCCATTGTCGTAAATTCGCCAAGCTCCGTCGGGTCTACCGGCTGTGATGTAATATCTCCGTTCCACTTGTTGCACAACGTGAGTCGAAGTCCCGCTCCGCTGCCGTCAATGGCTTCCATGCCTTCCGCGTTGATCAAGACATTTCCCATATCAACCTCAACGCCGTCAAGCCGGAAAGAAAGTATCTGGGCTGTGTTCGGGTCAGAGAAGATGGGCACTCCCCCATAGGGATTTGGTATATTGGTTTCAATGGCTATATAGTTGCCGTCGCCAAATGATACGACTTCGCCGAAATCTACGGCTATGAGAGCGGTTTCACCGATAAGAAATGTGGTTGCGGCAATATCTCCAAGCCCCCAACCGTCAACCGGGTCCATTTGCGCGCCAAACTGCGCCGTATACTCCGTGCGCTCAAGGCCGTGGATTATAAATTCGACTTCAAGAGTGGTGAAAACGCCGAGTTCCGCAGGGTCTACCGGCTGAGCCAAAATATCGCCGTTCCATTTGTTGCATAATGTGAGGCGAAGTCCCGGTCCGCTGTCGTCAATGGCTTTCATGCCTTCGGCATTTATCAGGGCTTCTCCGCGAGCTACCTCAACGCCGTCAAGTTTGAACGAAAGCACCTGCGCCACCGTGGGGTCTGTAAAAATGCTCTCGCCGTTAAATGGATTTGGCAGGTTTGTTTCAATGGCGATATAGTTGCCATCGCCAAATGATACTTCTTCACCAAAGTCTATGCTGATAACAGCTGTTTCCCCTATGTTGAAGGTGGTCGCGGCAATCTCGCCGAGCCCCCAACCGTCAACCGGGTCCATTTGCGCGCCAAACTGCGCCGTGTACTCACCCTCTGCCAATGCCGTAAATCCAAGCGGAATCAACGTCATGAGCAGCAGCGCTGCGAGGGCAATCGGTAATAACCTTTTCTTCATTTGTAGTCCTCCATATATGTTTCTTTTTTGATATTTAATCGTTTAGTTCTTGCGACTTTTGTTAATGTAGCATATATTCTTATCGTTTGCAAGACGTTTTTGCAAATTTGTAAATTTCGTAAAATTTACATAATTTCAAACTTGATGCCGGGGGCGTCGCCCTCAACGCTGAATTTCACCTCGCCATCAATGCTCTTTGCCCTGACTGTCGCCTTTTGATTGCCGAGCCTATCATATAAAGCTATCGAGGCGTCGGTGACATTATAGGCGCGAACCGTTATATCCTCATGGTAATCATACTCTGCCGTATCGCTTTGCCCCATGGCAAGCAAAGTATTTTCGCGGACAAACACGGGCATAGTCAAAAAGTCGTATGTATCGCTTACAATACGCCCGCCCTTTTCGGTTTTTCCCGTAAAAAAGTTTGTGTACTTGCCCTGCGGTAAGTAAATATCGCAGTGCCCGTCCTCAAAAAACACCGGAGCGACGAGCAGGCTGTCGCCGAGCATATACTGCTTATCCAATGTGCGGCACATCAAATCGTCGGCAAACTCCAAAACCATCGGACGCATGACGGGCACACCCGTCTTTGTCGCCTCGATAGCCTGCGCAAAAAGATAGGGCATGAGCGAGTGCTTGATTTTGGTAAAGCTGCGCAAGACCTCGACAGACTCTTCATCATAGAGCCACGGCACTCGGTATGAGCTGCTGCCGTGCAAGCGTGAGTGGGTCGAAAAGAGTCCAAAGGCAATCCAGCGTTTATAAACGTCCGCCGTCGCCGTATGCTCAAAACCGCCGATATCATGGCTCCAGAAAGCAAAGCCGCAGGCAGCAAGCGACAATCCCCCGCGAATCGTCTCCGCCATCGCCGAAAAAGTCGCCTCGCAATCACCGCCCCAATGCACGGGAAATTGCTGACATCCCGCCGTCGCGCTGCGGGCAAAGAGCACGGCGTTGCCTTTACCTCTCTTTCGTTCCAGAAACTCAAAGACGACCTTGTTGTACAGATACGCATAATAATTATGCATTTTCTCCGGGTCGCTGCCGTCTGACCAAACCACGCCTTCGGTCGGGATTCGTTCGCCAAAATCGGTTTTGAAAGCATCCACGCCCATATCGGCAAGAGCCTCTAATTTTCCCGTATACCAATCGGCGGCATCGGGATTTGTAAAATCTACAATACCCATTCCCGGCTGCCACATATCCCATTGCCACGGCTTGCCGTTTGTCCTCTTTAGCAAATAACCCAAAGATGCCGCCTCATCAAAGAGCGGGGATTTTTGCCCGATATATGAATTTATCCAAACACAGACCTTGAGCCCCTTGCCGTGCAAACGCTTTAGCATCGCTTCCGGCTCGGGAAACATTGCCGGGTCCCACGCAAAATTACACCACTCATACTCTTTCATCCAAAAACAGTCATAATGGAAAACGGAAAGCGGGATTTCGCGCTCGCTCATACCGTCAATGAAGCCATTTACCGTGTCTTCGTCATAATCTGTCGTGAACGACGTTGAAAGCCAAAGTCCAAACGACCATGCCGGAGGCAAGGGAGACCTGCCCGTGAACGCCGTATAGTTTGAAATGGCCGCCTTCGCGTCTTTACCGCCTATGACATAATAATTTAATTCTTCGCCCGGCACCGAAAACTGCACCCTTGAAGCCGACTCTGTCGCGATTTCAAAGCTGACTTTTTCCGTGTGGTCTACAAACACGCCATAGCCTTTTGACGAAAGATAAAAAGGCACGCTCTTATAAGAAATGTCGGAGGATGTTCCGCCGTCCTCATTCCATATGTCCACACTTTGCCCGTTTTTGACAAAGGGGGTAAATCTTTCGCCCAAACCATAAATGTATTCATCCACGCCAAGGTCAATCCTCTCGCGGAAAAACGGCCCGTCATTTGTTGTAAGATAAGCCGCTTGCTTATAGTCGGAGCTTGTGAGCAGTTTGCTGTCATAATCTATGGCAATCTTAAATCTTCCTTTTGTGAGGGTTATCCTCATTTTTCCGGCACAGATCACATAAGCGTCGTCTGTTTCGTCAAGCGACAGCTTTTGCGGGTCTGTATTTAGATGAAACGACGGCTTTTGCGGCATGGCGTTTTTGTAATGATAGAGCCGGACGCCTATGATGTCGCGGCGCGGCGCCGTAAGCTCAAGGGTCATGAGCGGCCCTGTGAGGGTTTGTCCCCTGTGATGCACTTCAAACGGCGCGATATACGCGGTAAATTTATCCTCGCTAAACGCAATATCCCTGATCTCGGCAAGCCCATAGACGGTCACGCCGGGTTTTGGCATCCAGTATCCATCGGTAAATTTCATTGTTATAACGTCCTTTCCCTTGATTATATTTCGGCGGCCAAATCAACCTTTTGCTGTGCGCGTATATCCGCACAGGACGCCCCTGCCGCAAAGGTTATAGATTTTGGCAAAAGCGCAAATGACGCGCTTTTTTCATCATAAAGCCGCACTTCATCATTTGGCACTTTGAACGTGACTTTTTTACTCTCCCCCGCCGCAAGGTTTACGCGCTCAAAACCAACGAGCTTGCGAATCGGCGCTTTTACCGGCGCACCGTCTTGCCTTACATCATTTAGCGTCGCATAAAGCTGCGCAACTTCGTCGCCCGATATTTTGCCTTTGTTTTTTACAAAGCAAGACACAGTATATCCCCTGCCGCTTTCTTTTACCGCCAAACGCGAGTATTCAAACTCGGTATAGGAAAGGCCGTAGCCAAACGGGTATTGGACGGGCTTATCAAAATACATATAGGTGCGCGGATAGTTGATGATGTCATAATTGTCCATGGGCGGCAGGTCTTTGCCGGACAAATACCATGTCATTGACAAACGCCCCGCCGGGTTATATTTGCCAAAAAGCACGTCGGCGACCGCGCTTCCCACATCTTGTTCTCCATGCGCCGTATATAAGAGCGCGCGCGCCTGTTTTTCTTCTTTTGGGAAAGCGTAGGGATAACCGGCAACGATCGTCAAAATGACATTCTTGTTTGCCGCGCTCACCTCTTTAATAAGCCTCTTCCAATGTTCCGGGAACTCAATTGACGGACGGTCAAAGCACTCGCGCCCGTTGATGAGCGGGTGGTTGCCCAATACGATAATGACCGTATCGCTTTTTTGAGCCGCGCTTATAATCGGCGGCAAAGCGTCTGTCAGCGTCACCCGGCGAAG
>Ga0099364_10000218_pt1 | contig 95155 bp, 84 predicted proteins | sample TergutTh196P3_FD_73070 | JGI IMG/M metagenome (GOLD analysis project Ga0099364, IMG submission 73070) | Microcerotermes parvus P3 segment gut microbial communities from Pointe-Noire, Republic of the Congo - Th196 P3 | ecosystem: Host-associated > Arthropoda: Insects > Digestive system > Gut ...
AGGAGCGCACGATAAAGCGGATCAGGGCATGGTGGGAATGCTGCCGGCTGTATTTCGCGGGCGTCCTGTCCTCTTTACGCGAGAAATACGGCGCCGTGTTTTCCGCTGACCCCGCGCCGAGGGAAATAGTCCGGGCGGTCGCAAATGCAAATTTATGGATACATACCCGTTCGGCGTTCTTGTCCGGCTGACAATTCCATATAATCATACTGCAAGGCCCAATTTTAACGAAAACGGAGGAATGCGGTATGAAAGATACCCGAAAAGCGGAAGAAATCGCGGTGAGCCGGCATAAAATCATCGCGCACATTATGGCGGCAATGGATGAGAATGCGGATGCTGCCAAACTAACGCTGCTAAAAAATGAAGCATGCGAGCAAAACGGCATACATAGGCGGACGCTGGGGCGCTGGATAGATGCATATCTGGAGCGCGGCTTTGAAGGGCTAAAACCCATGGGCCGGGAGAACAGGTTGCCCGGCGCTATCCCGGAAGAGCTTGTCCAAGAAGCTATCCTGTTGCGGCGCGAAGTCCCCGGCCGGAGCATCCCGCAGATTATCGAGATACTGGAGATGGAGGGCAAGGTGTCGCCCGGCTTTCTTAAACGCACAACATTGCAGGACAAATTGCAGGAGAAAGGGTATTCTGCCCGGCAGATGAAGATGTATCAGCAGGGCGGTCTGGCGGCGCGGCGGTTTCAACGTAAAAACCGCGGGGACATGTGGCACGGCGATATAAAGTACGCGGCGCACATCGCCATTGACGGAGCAAAGAAGCAGACTTATCTTGTGAGTTTCCTCGACGACGCCACCAGATATGTCGTTCATGGCGAGTTTTACGACAGCTTGGACCAAACAGTGGTGGAGGATTGCTTCCGAAAGGCGGTGTTGAAAGAGGGCGTCCCGCGCCGCGTGTACTTTGATCAGGGAAAACAATACAAAAACAAGTGGATGAAACGGGCCTGCGCGATCCTCGGGATCAAGCTGCTCTTTGCCAAGCCTTATTCGCCGGAATCTACCGGTTACGTAAATAATCCATTTTTGTTAAGAAACACATCAAAAGCTGTCTAGAATGCAAACATTTAGGTCAAAACTCTTTACTAAAAAAGGCTATCCTCTATTGAACGATCTCAGCCATTCTTTCAGTTCGCTGTTTCTCTCCCATTTGGCATCTTCCTTTGGTACAATTTCTTGGCTGGCCGCCTCTATTGCTTTTCTTTTTTTCTCAGAGTTGGCTTTTGCGTACACCTCCGTCGTAGAAACACTGACATGGCCAAGCAGATCCCTTATGTAGATTAAGTCTACACCTGATTCAACAAGCTCCATGGCGACGGTGTGACGAAGTTTATGTGAGCTAAAATCCTCTGGCATCAACGCTGGGTTTACCTCCCTTGACATTCCCGCATACTTTTTAACAATATAATTAATGCCTTGGCGTGTAAACTGGTTCCCCATATGATTTATGAAAAGCCAGTCATTCAAGCGTTCATCCTTGTTCAGATTTGCAGCACTGATATATTTATTGAGTGTAACAACTGCTTCCTTAGCAAGTGGGACGAATCTGCTCTTTTGACCCTTCCCATGCACCAAAAGCGTTGCAGGAGGCAGTAGTGAGACGTCTTTTACTCTGATGCTGATAAGCTCTGTAACCCTTATGCCTGTCGTATAGAATAGCGTCAGTATTGCATAATCCCTGAGTCCGTTTCTTGCATTCATGTTAACTTGATCAAAGAGTAGCTTTACGCCATCAGTTTTCAAATATGAGATTTCTTTTTGCGGAGCTTTTTTGACGGGCAATTTGAGTATTGCTTGGAATTCTGCCAGATATTCCGGGAACTCATACATCAGGAACTTAATAAAACTGTTGATCACAGCTTGCCTTTGGTTCCTCGTGGATGCGCAGTTGCCGCGCCGAGCTTGAAGCCAATCCAAGTACTTTAAAATGTTATGCCGTGTCAAATCCGTTATTTCAATTTTATCTGGCGAAACATTCTGCTCTTCCATGAAAGTCAGAAACAGCATGAACGCATAGCGGTATGAATCAACAGTCGTAGGCGTGTAACCGTTTGTGCTTGGCAGATGCGCTGTAAAGAACTTGTTCAGATATCGTGCGAACTTAGTAGTTTTCATAGCTCGCACCCTCAAATACCATTTCAAGCTTGTCTCTGAACTTTTCCTCAATGTATGGGAAAATGCCCATTGTCAGCCTCACGTACTTCTCTGTCGCCGCGATGCTTTTGTGGCCGAGGTAAGCGGAAAGTATTGGCAACGCTACATACATATCCAGTCCTGAATCGATCATTTGCTTGAAGGAATATACCGAAAAAGTATGGCGCCAGTCATGGAGTCGTGGCCCATTACCGCTTCCGATGTAGGGAATTCCAGCTTTTTTAAGGAATAATCGATGGCGATAATAGACAGCGTCGCCTTGAAGCCTCTTTCCATTTTGCGAAGTAAATACATAATCCATATCATTCAGCAAATAGAAGCATTTTGATGCAAACTGCCGGACAAGTGACAATAAATCGTCGCTGAGGACAATATACCTTTCACAGTCATTTTTAGTTTCAAACAGCCGTATGACGCCGTCCTCAAGGTCGACATCCTGCTTTCGTATCCCAAGCGTTTCATTGATCCGAGTTCCGCAACAATACAGAATCCGAAATAGTATCGGATACTGTATCTTATCCTTTTTACATCTGGTGGAGTCGAATGTGTCAACAGCTTCGAAATACCTAACGATCTCGTCTTTGCTGTATATATGCGGCTGAAACTGCGTATCTTTATGCTTGACGTCCCTGGTAACTACAACATCAAAGCCCCGTTTGCTAAGGTACAACAAAAAGTTCTTAACGGTATTAATCCGCGAATAATGTGTGGTACACGCTTCATCCTCACGCTGCTTTATCCACTCATCTGCATAATTCCTCGTAAAAACCGGCGTATCAATTCCGCGCTCGGTGCAGAATCTGTCAAAGACTTTTAGCTCACTGCGATATGACACTTCCTTGAAGCCGGAGGAAACCTTGTAGTCTAGGTATTTGTCAATCTCATGGGCAAATACACTCGTATATATATGTCTCTTCATAACACTACACCTCATAAAATCCGGTCTTAAGTAACGGCACGGGGAGGGCGCATTGCTTGAGGTGAAGATTATCGATCGACAAATATGTTTTTGTTGTTTCAGTGCTTTGATGCCCAAGTACAGTACTGATAATGGGGATTGATACGTTTTTCTTGAGTAGGTTCGAGGCCAGGCTATGCCTTAACGAATGAGCACCGTGCTTTTTCTCCTTCCAATTGTTGATGTTTGCTTTGCCTAAGTACTTTGAAACGATGGAATGGATAGTTGGCTCGCTAAGCTTCTTACCTTTTTTGCTACACTCGGCGGCTACGATTATTTCGCTAGAATTTGTCTTTGGCCGCCCATATTTCAGATAGTCGATAATGGCATTGCCTATTGAAGAAAGCAGAGGATAAACCGCAGGAACACTTGTTTTGTGCTGGTTGATGCTAATAGTATTATTATCCCAGTCAATCTGTTCGAAGCGAAAGTTTACGATGTCTGAGCTTCTCCACCCAAATTCAGATGCCAGCAGCAAGATGAGATAATCCCTTTTGCCGATTGATGATGCCCTCTCGACGGCGCTGATCATACTTCTGATTTCTTCCTCTGTGTACGTTGTCGGCAACTTACGCTGCTTATTGTAATTGTCCGGTAGTATACAATAGGAGCAGTCCTTGGCTGTCACGCCAATGTCGAACGCATATCGCAGAAATAGTTTGAGCGCTGAATTGGAGTTGTGTTTGGAGGCGAGCGTATATCCTTGCCGGGCGTAAAAATCATCGACTGTGTCAATATCCAAGTCGCCGAGCATAACCCCGCGTTCCTCCAAATACGCGTTGAACTTCAACAGGTAATGTCTTTTGTTGGATATCGTGTCTTCGGACAGGCAGGCTTCATCACGGAGATAAAGCAGATATTCCCCCATATGCTTGCTGGATGCCCCTTTAAATTCATACGAAACCGTTGGCGTCCTGTACTCAAAATCTCCATCTCTTTGGTAGGATATCAGCATCCTTATTGCTCTGAGCCTCCGTTGGTCTTTCTTACTCACTCCGGATAATACTGTTGAGCCTAAAACCTCATTACAGTACTCGTAGCCGATGCTTTCATTGAAATCCGTCCTCCCCCGTGAGTTCATCCAGCAAACAAGTTCTTCCCATGCACCACTTATTTGCCTGTGGTAAAGAAATGCGGACTCGCGATCACAAAGCTCTTGCTCACATTGTAAGACTAGCTGTTTTAGGTTGGTTTCCATAGATTATGCCTCCAATATAAAAGATAATCTATGGATATCATTGTAAACTTTTTTAGTAAAGAGTTTTGACCTAAATGCTTGCATTCTAGGTAGCTTTTGATGTGTTTCTTAACAAAAATGGATTCTTTACGTAACCGCGCCCGTTCGGGACACCAGGTTGCGAAAACAGCAATGTACACCCCAACGAGGCGCATATGTATTCAAATTGCTGGGATTTAAATATTTTGCCGTTGTCGGTGTATATCAGGCGGGATGGCCCCCGTCTCAGCACCGCCTCTTTGTAGCAGTGCCGCAGAGGCTCAAAGCTTTGTGATTTGTAGAACTGCGACCAGACCGGATATCGTGAGCAGTCATCCAAAAATCCGATGAGGTATGTCCTGACCCGTTTGCCCTTGTCTTTTATTGTTGCGCCGTACATCACGTCGGCTTGGTACATTTCGCCCACCTTGTCATGTGAAAAACGCCTCATCTCCTTTTCATCTGAGTTTTCGGTAAAAACACCGGAGAGGTTCATGTCCTCAACATAACGGTACACGCTTGATCTGGAGATTTTAAGCGGGTCAATGATGCCCTCGCTCACAAGCTTCTCGTACAGCACCGTCACCGGCATCTCCGGGTTGTTTTTCCGCGCATATACAATATGCCCGCCCACTTCGGCATTGATTTTGCGGTGCTTTCCTTTGTCGCTCCTGTGCCCTTTTAGCAGACTGTCAAACCCATACCGCCTGTAATCTGAAAGCCAAGATTGAAATGTCTTTTCCGAATAGCGCCTCCGGCCGATTCCGGGCATGTTGACAGGCTCCGCCGACAGCCTCCTGAAATAGTCGGCTGCGTTGGTCTCGAACCCGTTTAGGACAGGGCTTATCAGCGAGAATTTCTTCAAAGCCGTCGCCTGTCGTTCTTTTTCGTCCATTATTTCGCCCCCGTTTCATTAATATTTGCCATATTTTTTGGCAAATTAATCCTACAGGAGTTCTGGAAGCCGCATAATGAGACGATAGTGTTTTTCGACTTTTTTGTCGAAAACTCTGTCTTTTGCTAACGGGCTATGCTATGATGTTTTGCAAGGACATAAAAGATTTTCCTGTTGTTTTGTGGAAATCGGCGTTGAACTCTGCCCAGAGCGTGGGCCGTATTCCACCAAGAAAACTCTTTGTCCATTCGGCATCCCCGGATATTCCGCCAAGGCGGATATTATCCGGGGATAGCTGATTTATGCCGTATTGGATAAGACCACGGTTATTACGCAGTCGTGTCAAATATTTATTTATAAGTCTGCGCGAGATGCTCCCGAAACGCTTGCGCCAGTGTTTGACAGTCTTCCTGATGGAGCCTAACCCTATTGATTGCAGAAGCAACATTGTGACAAACTCCACGCTGTACGTGATGCCGGCAAGGCAAAATGACGGAAGCATCGATACCGTCCTTTTGCACTTACGGCATCTATATCGCCGTATCTTTATCCTGCCGCTGAACACAAGTGTTATCAAAAACCTGCTGTAGTATCCATGTTTCCGCATTTCAAGGTTGATTCCGCAGTCCTTGAACGGGCACTTCTTTGGAGCTTCCGGATACTCGCCTACGCCGCCTTCTTCAGCATAATCCTCTGGATTGTGATTTGACATAAAAATATTCTGCACCTGTTCATCACCTCTATGCAGAGTTTACTATTGTTATGTTATTTTGAAAACTGCTTTCGCAATTTATGCTAGCATTACGAACGTTGTCAGATTATGTAATCTGACAATTTCCCCACGTTTCTTATGCGTCTATTATGAGTATCTACACCGGGTATGCGCTGCCATACAGTTTTGAATACGGCATCTATGCTTGATTTACTGAACGGCTTGTCCGGGATGCGCCCGGGGAAAAACCATTCGCGGTCAGAGAACATGGCATCAATCATATGCTCGTAGCGCCGGCACAAGTCCGTTAACTCCGTCGACATGAACGCTTCGCGGTCTTTGTCTCCTTTTGATTGACGTACCATAAGTATACCTTCTTCAAGATCAACATCCCCACGCCGTAACTTCAATCCTTCAGAAAGCCTTAACCCGCAACAATAGTACATTCTGAAAAGGACTGAGTATTCTGCGGAGAATCGTTTGAGCGTATATTGTGGGGGAACGAATCCATCTAAAGTACGGAAGAAATTAGTAAGTTCTGTCTGTGTCAATACGTATGGATCCGGAGGTCTGACAGACCTCATTCTCCTTGCAATGTAGGCGTTTTCCCCAAGGGAAATCATATGGATGGCAAGCTGCCTGACCGAACAGACCCTATTATTGCGGGCGGAGACCCCTTCTGTTGGCCTTTGGACCGCCCATGCCATCACAAGATCCCGGCTTAACACACCGTCGCCGTCAGAGTTATTGGCGGCAAAGCTATCAAAATTTTTTAATATCCTTGCTTCACTGGAGTATATATAGCCACAGGCGCGCTTCTCTCTGATCAGGCTTTCAATATATGGCGCAAACTGGCTGCTGTACTCAAACCCCATCATATCATGCCCCCCTCGTACCCAATGCCTGACAGTCCGATTGGACACATTTTCATATGTGCCGTGTCAGTTGCAAGATACGGGTCAGCGGATTTTGTGTTGCGGTGACCAATCCCTGCCGCGATTGTTTCCGCGCTATTTCCTGCGGACAGTAGTTTTGATGCGAATGTGCGGCGCGCTATGTGAAAACCGCCGGTATCTTCATCGGTAGCCATAACCGCTTTTTTCAGAGCCAGCCTCATAGTGTTGGCGCTCATGCCGCAATAAGGTGCTGAATGCCGCACAAACACCAATTGTGCATCTGCTTGTTTCGGACGTCCCTCATTGATGTATCTCCAAAGGCTGTTACCGGTTTGAATGCTAAAAGGCAGCTTTAAGCGCTGCCCGGTTTTTTGTTGAATTATGGAAATGGCCGCCTCTGGCCAGTGTATGTCGGAAAGCTTCAGATTTGCTATGTCACTTGCCCGTAGCCCCAACGTTATTCCGAGAAGAACGATCGCCGTCCATTTAAGTTCGATCGCATCTGTGGCGGTGCTGCGAAATTGATATACCGACTTTATCTCTTCATCGCTGAGTATTTCGATAATACGGCGGCGTGGCGCAGATGAAACCGGAACGGCAAGCGGTAGGGTATCGGCAACGTCACCTCTATCAGAGAGGAAACTCAGGAACATCCTGATCTTTGATGAGTACGCGTTCCGCCCCTGTGGCGTGCGGTGGCTGTCCTGCACATGGAATGCTTTGATGCTTTCCGCTGTTAGTTGTTCCCATCCATGCTTTCCGGCACGTTCAAGATACCATGCCAGCCTGGCTACGGAGTCCCTTATCATATCGACGGTCGACTTTGCGAGATGCTCGTTCTCCCTGGATGCGATATACTCGTTTAGGCGGCCTTTCGACCATTCCGGGATGGTCGCGCTTCTCTTCTGTCTGATGTAACTGCTTTTCGGATCAACCCCACATCTCATTTGTTCCACACATTGGACGGTACGGTTGAAAGACCAGCACTTATTGGCACTCCAACCCGTTCTGTTTTTATTCTGCCATGCCTCGGCTATTGCGACCGAATAAGGCAGTTCGTTTGACAGCATGAAATCCGTGAATTCATTTATAGCCTGACGGTTCTCGCCTATCTTTGATTCGGAATATCCTGATTGCTGCTGGTGCTGTAGAAATTTAGCGGCGGCCTCCTGAAATACATAAATCGGATAGATTTCCGGTTCGTTTACGGCATCCAAAATCCGTGTCCTTTCGGAGTTCTCAATAATATTTGGAGCATTGTAATTGAATCGGACGATAGGTTTTATCTTCTGCCATGCATCGCGTGGCAACATCTCATTAACAGCCAGGTATTCGATAAATGCTGCGACTATTCGTCTACATGTAACCATCCTTCCTTCGGGGTAATGTGATTTGCCGGTCAGGAATGCGCAGACTGTCTCAATGCATATGCCTGAAGGCCCATTGATTCCATTATCACAAACATACCTTAAGAACCGAGCGCAATACCTCCGATGCTCGTTGAGGCGGTCGCTGCCGACATTTAGCTGGCCTAAGTAGTTTTCTAAAGCCGACCCGCACCATCCATCCAACTGGATTTTACGCGTGCGGTCACTTTCTTCGGTCAATGATGTTGTCACTCTGCCGTGCTGCATGATATCTTCCAGAACTCTCATTGCTCTTTTGTATCTCACTGTCTTAACACGCGTACGGTCTGCTGTAGAGGATTCTAGCCATTCGGTGACAATTTCCTGAGAATAGGCTGCATTATGGTCTTTCAGATAAATCAGCAGTTCAGTGGTTGAAATTCTAAAAATGCTTCTTGATGTTTCTGGATAACCGAACACACGATATGCGTCCAATCCCTCACTAACGGCTCTTTCATAATAGCTGTACATTATTTTGCACCTCCTTGTTACACAGTATAGCTCATGAGTGCAAAAAACATTATCCTCAGGATTTTGCACATTACCTACCTGTTTGCAAAGGTTTGTGAGAATCCTGAGGATAATATAATGATGAGGATAACGCGAAAATTGCGCGGAAAGGCGTTAAATCGTCTACGCCCAGCGATGTGTCGATTCCGTCCTCGACGGCAATCAGCCTGATTTTTTTAGATTCAAAAAATTCAAGCAGTAGCCCAACGCGAATGTAATCGCGTCCCATGCGGTCAAGGTTTTTGATTACAACATTTTGAACGTGCCCGGCTTCGATTTCCGCGATGATTTTCTGCCATCCGGGTCTTTCCCAACTCGTACCTGAGTATCCGTCGTCAACCACATGGATATACGGGGTTAATCCGTTTCGCTCGGCGTATGATTCAAGGAGCATTTTTTGGTTTTGGATACTCCCCGATTCTTTGTCGCTGTCGTCGTCTACCGAAAGCCTTGCGTATAGGATTGTCAGTCTGTTTTTGTTCATGTCAGCCTCTTTCCGGCAGGCAAGAACATTTGCGGCACTCTGGGAAGTGCCGACCATTTTATCAATCACGGTCAAGCACCTCCCGCTCTATCATTCGGAGGAGCTTGTCCTCCAGAGTTTCGTGTGATGTGTTGCTGAAATGGACTGTAATCTCCACGGTGGCAGAGCCAATCCGTCGCAGCAACTTTACCGGCTCTCCCTCGCGTTTGGGGGTCAATGCCGCGTCTTTCGTGACGGTTGTGCTATTCATAGATTGGACTCCTTATAAATGAAATTAATAAATTGGTTTTGGGGGTTTGTGTTTTTATTATCTGCCGTTTTCAATCCTCCTTTTGTGCGGCGGTCACGTTATATTATCGGATTGCAAAATGCAATCCTCCCCCTTTCGCCATTTCTGACAGGCGGGGTTATCGCTCCTTGTCGCAGGTCGGCGACGATATTGCCCTTCCGCTGTTCAATCCGGTTACGTTCCTACATCAGAGCCTTGTGTGGGTGATGTGTAATTCCGATTCTGCCCTTGCGCCGTTCCTGCGAAATGGGTTAATGCAAGGTTGCGCCCTCGGTATCCTTACGGCAGCGTGATTCAGTTGTCAATGTGCAATCGTGAATTGGCTTATCTGATATTCACATTAGTTGTATTATCGACTGTTGAATCACGTTTGTCAATGCTCCACAACAATGTTAGACGGCGTATATGAAATTACATATTGACAACTCACGATTGTTGTATTATAATGTTTGAAAACACGACAAGCACAAACGGAGGTTTTCATTATGGACGTTGCAGGATTACGCGCAATCTTTTCTTCCCGAATCCGCAAACTGCGCGAGGGAAAAATGAATCAAGGGGAGTTTGCGGATAGCGTTGGCATTTCGCGCGGCGCGATGAGTTATTATGAGCAGGAGTTAAGAACACCGGACATCGGAGTGCTGCGCGCTATTTGCGAAAAATACAAGGTGTCTGCGGATTATCTGCTCGGTCTTATGCCCGACACTAATCATGCCGTTTCAGATGTATGTCTTGAGACGGGGCTATGGCCGAAAGTGGCGCGTCGGCTCATGCTTTTGAACAGGCTCAAAAACCTCGAATTAAAGCCCGACATAATCGAAGCGGTTGTAATGGAATTTGACAAAGACGCGCAAGAGGTTTTGGAATTGACGGCGTTCACTTCCGCGCCGCCGATGATGAATCTCTTGCTTTCCTGCGATGAGGGGTTAAAGCTGCTCAACTTCCTCAGCGCGATTATCTTCGATGCGGAATTTATCACGGGTGGCGATGAGCCGCCGCATTTCAGAGTTATTACCGGGCATAAGAACATTGAAATATCGTTTCCTGTAGAAAATATCACCGCCGCTTTGTGGGTGAACATTCAGCGAGAAGTCGATAGGATAAAAGAAAAGGTAGACCCTCCAAGTTCTGTACAGCCGGAATGAAAGCGGTTTTGATTATGACCTTTTTGAAAAAGGTGTTTTTCAAGGTGCAGGCGGCGTAAAGTTGCCCCATGAGAATTGCCCCCAAAAGTGGGGGCAAAGCGAGTTAGATGTAGACCAACTCAGAGAGAATTATCTCGTGTGCGATTTCTCGGTTTTTGATTGTGGTGAGCCTGTGTGCTGCTCCTTCGTCTACAGACCGGCAGAGAGGGTACAGACGCTCTGAGAGCAACAGGGAGGCGTACAGCGCGGGTTTTTCTTCCCGCAGGTACTTCTTGTGCATCATCCCGTATTTGCCCAACGGCGGCGCGTCAGGCGGGTCTGATAGCGTGATGTTCGGCAAAAAGTAATCGCCGACGAGGGTGTAATTGAGTTCCATGTCGTTTAGCTCCTTTCGGGATTGAGGCTTTCAGTCCATTCGTGCCGCAAATGGTTCTGCTGCCTGTGTTTTGATGAGGTGGTAACACCTCTCCCTGAGAGCCTAACACTTTAGGTTTTGTACTTTTGGATGTAGATATACGGTCGCTGTTATCTCCTAAGATGGAATCTATTCGATACAAAGTTGATACTGGAGCAAATTGCACCACTATAGGCTACAAAAAACTTTCTGAACTTGGGTTTGATGAAGATTGGGTCAAGGCCGGAAAACTGCTCCAAAATGACGCACGTCCAACCGTTGCTTCTGGACTGCCCATTGATGATTGTTATGAAGTCATATTGCCGGAAATTCGTATAGGCGATTGGGTAGGCTACAACTGGCCATTTTTAACAAGCTTAAGCGTTCCTTTCAAATTTCTATTGGGAACTGATTCAATGAAGTTTTTCAACTGGAATTTTGACTATGAAAACGGTGTTTGCAGATTTGAATTAATACCGAGTAAACGCAAACTGCTTTTTAATCAAAAAGAGCAGTCCATTCACGCGATTGATGAGGCAGATACAACTCTCCAATAACCCTCTTTATCTCCCCATTCAACCGCGCCCTCGCTCCCGGCAGTTTCTCCGCTTTCAGCTCACCATTCAATCGCTGCAATTCGAGCAGCCGCCCGAATAACAGCAAAATATCCTCGCGGTTGTACCACAGCTTTCGGTCTAGCAGCTGCTCAATCCCGCTGTACAGTTTCGGGTGCGATATGATAAACGCTTTGACTGTCGCTTCGAGGTATAGACTCAGCTTATCGGACTTGTTCAGCAAAGCGCCGAAAGCGAGGCACTGCCTTAACATCTCAGCAGTTTTGTCCGGAAAGTCAAGCGACAGCGGCGGCGTTTCGACCCGGTTTTCAATCACCACTTGGCTTACGTCTGTGCGGCTCAGCCGTTTGTGCGCAAATGTATATACTTCCTCTGTATGGTCATAGAATCTGATTACGCAGGGGGCTTTTATCATGTGTTGCACCAACTCCGCGAAATATCTAACGTGGGGAGACCCAACGCCCCCGGCGCTGTGTTTTATAGCTTTCAGTTTTATGTCAAGCCCCATTATTACGGAGCAGTTGTAGTCCTTGTTTACCAGCGATGGTACTTCCTCACCCGCTATTTGCCAAACAAGTCGAACCGCAAGCAGATTTTCGCGTATGCGGTCTTTTTCTGCTTTCTTCATGTCACGCCGAATAAACGTCTTTGGCTCTATTGAGTTGTCTGCGGCATACTTCGATGGTATATCAAACATGGCTGCACCTTCCTCAGTCGGCTACAAGGAACGATATCAGTTCAAAATCGTCGGCGGTTTCGCCCGCGAACGGGTTGTCAAAGCCGGAGAAGTCGAGTATTGACGATTGCGCTTTCTTGCCCTCGTCGCCCTGTATGCTTTCAACCGCTTTTGTGAGCAGCTTGGAGTAAGCACCCATGTTTTTTGCGTCGTTGGTGCGTTTGAGGAATGCGGAGTTGCAGAGCGCGTCTACCGTGTTTTTCCCAACGCAGAGTTTGCGGAATTCTTTCAGCGCTTCCCGCGTTTGCATGTTGCCGTAGATTATCTCGCCGTCATTAGCAATAAAAATGAGGTAATACGGATATAGGCTGCTGTCCGAGTTTGGTTTTAATGCGACGTTGCTGTGCTTGAAGCAGAATAGAGCGCCGTGCTTTTCCCTTTCGGTCACGGAGTATATGCCCTTCGGGACTATTTTTACGTCGGGGTTCATCTTGATATACTGCACAAGCTCGAACAGGTAGTCGTTCATGTTCAGGTCGGTGAGGGAGATGTTGTCGTTTGCCTCGTCTATGTCGATGACTTCCTGTTTTAGCTTTTCAAGCTGGCGTTTACGGAAACGGATGTCGTTCATTTCCGGCGATAGAATGTCCTCGTCTCCCGTGGAAGCGAGGTTTACGGCAAGCATCTTGCCCTTGACGCGCTGTTCAAGGTTGAGATAATCGTTCAGCTCCACGTTTGGTTGAATAGCGTATCCTTTGGGTTGACACCTATCTCAAACTCGCGGGCGACTTCTTCGGATTCCGGGAGAAAGCGGGTATCGCGGATGATGAAGTTGATCTCATGCACGTTGCCGAGGTTCTCGCGGAGCAGCGAAAATACGGACAACGTCAATTTATCGTTTATGATGTTGACCGTACAATCGCGCTTGATTTGCAGCACGGTATTGATTTTGTCGATAAGCCGGCTCGAATCCGCTTCGTTCATGGTTTCACCGTCCGTATAGAAAATGTATGTTCCGCGTCTGTACAGACGCGGAGAGATTCACGCCATTTTATTTGCCCTTACCGTTGTAGATAATGATGACTTCCTCTTTTTCCTTATTGTTATCCCGATAGGCATTTGTATGGCTGTAGGTAAAGCCCAACTCTCCAAGTCTTATATGATCAATAGGAAAAGGCTTGGTCTTGAATTTTCGGATAATTGCATAATAGCCACCATTCCCATGTAATTTTTTGAGATTGTGATTGCCTAATAATTTCAGATAAGCCCGTAACGCGCTTGTGGCATCTCGCAAAGTCACGACTAATCCCCCCATAACACAATGCTAAAAATGAATTTTCATTTTGCGCACCTGATTGATATGATTATAAAAAATCGTCCTATTGACCAAAGCAGTCTTCGTAGAATTAACAAATCTACGAGATTATGATTATGAACAGGCAGCCGAAAGGTTGCGTTTTTGTTTACTCTCAAGCCCGCCTCACAACTAACGTCATCAGCATTACATAGTATAACGCTATTACCATGTTTATGTCAAATATAACATTACATAAACTAATGGTACGGGGTGGTGTTTATATGAAAGAGAAAAGAGAGATTGACATACACGTCGGTCAGCAAATCAAGAAAGCCCGCGAATCAGCGGGATATACCCAAGACAAGTTCGCCGAAGTAATTGGGATGGGAACCAAGAATGTGTCGGCTATCGAAAGGGGCATGGTAGGTGTTTCTCTGTCTGCAATCAGACGAATATGCGAAACACTTTGCATTTCAAGCGATACCCTCATAATGGATGTTCCGATGAATCCGGATACTGCGAAAGTTGATTTCTTGATAGAACGTCTAAAGCATTTATCGCCGCAGCAGTTTGAGTTGGCTTTGGCGATAAACAACAAGCTATTTGAAGCCTTCACGTTATAGGGTAGAATTTGCGTGTTGTCGAATTCCTATTGCGGTATAATTTCAAATACTGCGCTAAAATTCAAAATAATGCAATATATAGTTGACTTTATGAAATGTATAATGTATATTACGAGTACTAAAGGGGGCATTTCATGAAAAACAAACGAATGAAGATTGCACGGATGGAAGTCGATATGAAACAGTCTGACTTAGCGGAAGCCGTAGGCGTTACCCGACAAACCATAGGGCTGATAGAATCAGGGGAATACAACCCCACGCTTAATCTGTGCATAGCGATCTGCAAGGCACTCGGCAAGACATTAAACGATTTATTTTGGGAGGTTGATATATGATGAAGCGGTTTCGTAAAGCAGTGGATGAACGTGAGGAGTTAGAGGTAAGGCGCATAGAAAGCCATGCTTATTATGTGTTTTTATTAGGCTTGGGGATTGCCATTATAGTTCAGTCATTTGTATCCGGGGTGAGCTTTGAGCATGTGGTCGGAGAGTTTATTGTGCTCCTTGCCGGAGTAGGTTGGGCTATGGTTGGTTACTATCGCAAAGGCATTTGGGACTATAAGACAAAGCTTGGAATAAAAACCTATGTCGGCACAGGCTTTATCACTGCGCTGGTTTACTTGATTATCTCGACATTTGCAAGATATTTTCGCTCCGAAACAGACTTGCTGGCCTGTTTGAAATATGCCGCTATTAACTCAATACTTGTATTTTCCACCGTATTCTTATTTATGGCGCTTTATGGTACTGTCACCAAGCGGCGCCGCAAAAAACTGGAACAGAAATTTGAGGATGCTGATTAAGAACAAAAGAAAAAACATTGGCATTTTATTGAAGCCCGCTGTATAATAGTCATGCTTATTGCCGGATTATCTTAAACCCCGCTAATGACGTCACGGTAAGAAATAAAGTCAAGCTATTGCGGAAAGTGGATTAGTTATGTTTGAGGTGTTTTATATTTCCGATGGCAAATTGTTTAAAGCGGCAAACGGAGATAGTAAACGGATTCCCTGCGGAGCGGTAGACAACTATCGTCATACAGTGATGCAAATACACAAAAAGAACGAGTGGAAAACCCAAGGCGCCGGCGCGCACTTTATGGGGAGGGCGACGCAAAGGCTTGAGGAAAGAGACGTCAACGCCGGCGTTGCGGCAGTCGTATCCGCAGGAGACGAAAAACTGATTTATGCCTCAACCCTTGAGGCAGATTGTGCGATTTATGCAAAAAGCGCAAAAGACCTCGAAGCTGCGGAGGAATACATAGCAAGACTTGTGGGCACGCGCATTTACTATATGGACTACGACCCCGCCGGCAAGATGATTGTTGTTTCCGCAAGCGACGGGTATCTTGAAAAGCATATAGCGCTCTGCAATAAAGAAACGGCGGCTTATCGTATGATAACCGAGGGCGATAGCGTTGATATCACCCCTTCGTTTTCGCTTAAGGACAATAACATCATTTACTTTTCAAGCGCAGGTTTTTACATTGACAGAAACAGGGGCGGTGTAAAATACAGTAATTATGCCATCTGCAGTTACGACGTCGCGCTCAATGAGCTGTGCGAGGTTCTGTCTGATGACAAGTATGATTTTATTCATCCTCGGCAGACGGCTGATGGCAAGCTCTACTGTATCCGCCGGGTGAAACAACTCTCAGGCGGCAGCGGCCAAAGCCTGCTTGATATCGTACTTGTGCCATTCAGGTTTCTCCGGGCTGTCTTTGGGTGGGCAAACTTTTTTTCCCAGCGATACTCAGGAGAGTCTCTCACCAAAAGAACCAAAGGCCCGAACCCCGCAAAAAACAGGGAAATGAACGAACGGGAGATTTTCATTGAGGAAAACCTGATAAACGTAGAGAAAACTATTAAGGAAAACACACTGGCGGGCGAAAAATATCCCGGCATTGCTCCAAAAAGCTGGGAGCTGATTTCGCCGGGAACTGACGGAAGCGTTGAAGTAGTTAAGCGCGGCGTTATGAGCTATAGCTTTGACGACAAAGGCCGGCTTGTCTATTCCAACGGGAAGTACATCATCATGGACAAGCCCGGCGGCGAGGAGATTATTTGCGAAGCCGACATAGCTTCAAGCCTTTGTTTCTAGCCCAGGGCGGGCACGCGATCTTATAATTGCTGCTCGGCTTCGTTAATCTTCGCCGGTGTCATTTCCTTCTTCTTCATAATAATACGAACGGTCTATCCCTTTTATATACATTTCCCGGTCATTAACTTTTTCTGTCAGGGCAGGACGCAGTAATTCCCTAATTTCCAAGTCGTTGACGGGGCTGCGCTCCATTGCGGAGAGATATGCTGGAGCTTCATGTTTATGCGGTGGTTGACGGGAAGAATCCTTATGGCTCATGGGCAAGCGGCTATACCGATGTTACCGGCGGCACAGCGGCATGTTGGTTTGAAATCGAAAGCAGTATGTACTTCGACGCCCCGGAAAACATCACGCTTCGCTTTGAGAGCCTCAGCGGCACGACCATTGACATAGCGTTAGCACTGAATTAGTAAGCCTCGGTACATCAGCATTCAATCATGCTCCCGCAACTTTTTTGCCCAATCTGCCAAGCAGTTACGCATAATCATTTCTGCCGGTACGCCATTAATCTCTCCTGCCTCGCAAAATGCTGCATAGTCTTCTTTCTTTAATGCTATTTGTGTTTTTATCATTAGTTTATCAAAGTAGGGATTCTTAATACCCCGGTCAAAATCTTCCGCGCTTATTTCCTGTATCATGGCTACAATCCCCTCCACAGAAATGAATGATACTGAACAAGGCAAGTATAGCACAGGCGTCCGCACTGCACAAGAAAAAATGAATGCATTGTTGTTTGGAACGTCTGAAACGGTTACTATTCACGGCTAAGCGGAATGACAGCACAACGTGAGAAAAAAGGGCGTGTTGTGCGACGCAGAGAGGAATTCCGGCTACTGACACGGAACTGACCGAACGAAGGCGCATAATACGCCCTTTTTTCGGGGGAGTTTCGGCTAACCGTGAATATTAACCTGAAACGTTACCGGTCAGACCCAATGTCAGCTTGCCGTCTAACACAAAGAGAACCGCGCCTGTCGTCGGCGTGGTTCTCTTTGTGTTGGCAGCCCCAAAAACAATTTTCAAAAAAGGTATTGACAAACTAAATTCATTACTATATAATGTGCTATAGTGAGTTTAATGCTGTATTAAACAGAGAGGAGGAAATATGAATACTCAATACAAAAAAGGCGTACTTGAACTCTGTGTACTGTCGCTGCTGCTGGAGCGCGACTGCTACGGATACGACGTTTCCGAAATTCTATCTAAGTACATAGACATATCAGACGGAACGGTATACCCAATACTGCGCAAGCTTAGAAGCGATGGGCTTGTAACAACCTATTTGTCAGAAGAAAGCGGCGGCCCTCCGCGTAAGTACTATAAACTTACAGAGTTGGGACAAACAGAATACGCAAAAGGAAAAGATGAGTGGCTGGCCTTTGTCGGTACAGTTCAAAAACTTCTGAAGGGAGAATTGGAGAATGAATAAGCAGGGTTATTTACATGAACTCGAAAAAGCGCTCAAGTCTGCGGGCGTTAGTGACTGCGCGGACATTATTGAGGAATATGGCGAGCATTTTGATATGAAGCTGCAAGACGGATACGGTGAAGAAGAAATCGCCGCAAGGCTTGCGCCCCCGAAAGAAATTGCGGAGCAGTTTAGCGAGATAAAGCCGACAGGCATGAAATCAGGCAGCAAAATCATATCTGCCATAGGGCTTTCCTTCGCGGATATACTTATATTCCCGTTTTTTATCATGCTTTACGGATTTGTCGTAGTTTTAGCGGCGGTGACGATTTCATGCCTTGTCGCGGGGGTGTTCGCAACGGTGGGGATTCAAGCGATAACCGGCGGCGGCGTAGTCTTGCTTCCGGATATGCCATATATATGCGCTTTGCTCCTCGGTATCTCGCTGCTTGCCTTGGCAGTGCTGGCGGCCTTTGGGACGGAATACTGCCGGCTCTACGTCACACAGATGCTTAAAGTGTACCTGCGCTGGCACAAAAATATGTGGGGCAAAAGCACCGGCTTGCCCCCAATGTCCGGATATCCGACGATAAATCCGAAAAAGCGCAGAATAATGAGGCAATTTACGCTCATAGCACTGGCAGTGTTTGCCGTATCATTCATAGCCGGATTTGCCTCGATGATGATTGCTGCCGGAGCGCCGGAGTTCTGGCACATTTGGGGATGGTTTGAATAGGTGGCTGTGTAAAAACACGAAAAATGCACTAACAGTGTATACGAAATAACCGGACCTAGATTGCGCCTGAATTTTTTCGTATGTCGAGGCGAAAGACTGCGGGAATACATCCGTATTTCAAGGTCTTTCAACGAAGACAGGCGTGAAAAGACAGCGTAAGATAAGTCCGGTTATTTCGTATTCGCTGCACTAGTACCAGCGCTCCGTCATTGCGAGGAGATTATTTCGATTGCAGCAGCAACATAGCTCTTTGGGCGGCGAGCCTCAGGTATTTCACCGGGTCGCCCATGCTCTCCTCAACTGAAACACCCTCGCTTGTTTCAAATACTGTTAGGCGGTGTTTTCTCAGCATATCTTCGTCGCACTCGCTGATCCCACAGATAGAAATGACAGGAACTTCCCCAGCGTCACGCAGGACGCCGGAAAGGACTTTCCCGCTAAAGCTTTGCGAATCGAGTTTTCCTTCTCCTGTAATTATGAGGTCGGCGCCGGCCAGATGTTTTTTGAAGCCGCAAAGGTCCAAGATAGCCTCACTCCCACTCATGAGGCGAGCGTCCAGAAAAGCCATACAGCCGGCGCCAAGGCCGCCCGCAGCGCCCGCGCCGGGGGTGTTTGCATAGTCAATACCGAAGCATCGGCAAAAAACAGCGCCAAGATGACGCAGCCCATTGTCCAGAGCGAGAACCTGCTGCGGATCGGCGCCTTTTTGCGGGCTGTAAACATATGCCGCGCCGTTTGTGCCAAAAAGAGGATTGTCCACATCGCACATCACGGTAAATTTGCTCCGGGATATTCTCTCGTCAATGGCGCTTATGTCTATCCGCTCGATTTTCGCAAGTGTTCCGCCGGAGGGAACGAAGCTGTTCCCTCCTCTGTCCAAAAATAGAATCCCAAGGGCAGCCGCCATCCCGCAACCGCCGTCCGTAGTCGCACTGCCGCCTATGCACAGAATAAAGTTCTCAGCCCCCCGCTCAAGCGCTGCAAGAATAAGCTGCCCAAAACCAAAAGTATTTGAAGTCATAGGGTGAAGCCCGTTTTGCCGGGTAATGCCGCTGCTCTGCGCCATTTCAAGTATCGCTGTCCCATCTGCTGAAATCCCATAACTTGCCGTGATCTGTCTGTCGTCAGGGGAAAACACAAACGCCTCATGCTTATCACCGCCTATGGCCGCAAGAATCGTGTCCACACTGCCCTCGCCGCCGTCGGCAATAGGAATTTTCTCGATTGCACAGCCGGGAAATGACGCGGCAACTTCCTCAGCGATAACATCCGCGACCTGCTTAGAGAATAATACGCCCTTAAAGCTATCAGGCGCGATTATAACTTTCTTCATTTTAACACAAGTCCGATCCTTAATTTATAGTATAGCCTTCAATGTCAACAGTTTAAGGCGTTTATTCATCGTTGCTTTGTATGGGCGATTATCAATCGCCCATGTCTCTAAAAAGCATCTCAGGCCGTATCCTATATGTCTCGAAGCTTTTCGTGTGCGCGTCCGCATTAGCGAGCCTTACGCCCATAATTTGAAAATACGTGGAGATTTCCCGCCGAAGCTGCATATCGTCCGTCCACTCGAAAACATCAAGCGCCGGAAGGACGCCGGCGCTTCCGGCCCGGTAGAGTATCTCAACGTCATATGCTGGCAGAGTCCCGCTCATATGTCTGTCCGTGTTGTAGCGGACTACTGCCGCGTCAGGATTTGACAGGCATAGTACGCATAGTATAGCCGAACCCGTTATGAGCGCGAAGCGGACTATTGAAAAATCCCATTTTTGCAATGCTATGAGCGCGATGAACACGACGGCCATGAATACCATTAATACGCAAGGCAGCAGCCTTGGCATTGACAAGCCATAAACGCTGACATACAAGGCCATCTTGCTCATTGCGGTCGCTATTAAAGTAAGGGTAATAACAGCGAGAGCAGCAATGAACGCCTTCAATGCCCTCGATTTCGAGCGGGCCTTTTTGCAGCTGACACTGCATATCGTCACTATGCCAAGATTTATTGCGGCTATGCCGCAAAGCTCAAAGAACCCATGCCGAGCATATTCCGAGTAAATTAGCCAGCCCTCCGGCCTTTTTCCTGTAAACGCCGAAAAAAAGTATGGTATTTGGCTCAATATGAACACAAGATACAGCCCGCAAACCGCACCAAGCACGATAAAGACTGTCACCGGCTGAAATATCCGCATTTTATCGACCAATCTTTTTGCGGCTTCCGGCTTAATGGCGTCCGCCCCCCTGTTATGTGCCGCTCCGGATACAAGCCCATATATATAAGCCGCGATTGGGAGGGCAACCACAAAGTAGAACAGGAACTCACTCAGCCTTATTTTGTTTAAAATAGTCGAAATATAGTCCAGGATCATTCTGAATCCGCCGCTGTCGGCCCGTACAAGCAGCGGGATCAGCACTGAGGCAAGCACCAGCGCCAAAGCCACCCCTATGACGACGCTTAAGTATTTCCCCTTCACGCGCTCATATTTCCGAATGACGGCAAAGCTCAGATATTGGTTAATAAAATTCCGAAATGGTACGATAATCACCGTGTTTAATGCGTCGATAAGCAAAAAGTTGCTCGTTTTGCCCATAATTGCTCGGTCAGACGCAACTATGACATAGTACACTGCCGAGCAGAAAATGAACAATATTCTGTGCGGCGCGATCGAAATGTTTTCCCATAGTGCGTACGACAGCCCCGCCGCCCATGTGACAGCCATCCAAAATATTGCTTCGCGGCTCCATATTAACGCGCCTTTTTTCTTCAAATATGCCGTGACGGACGTCAAGTATGCCGTTGCGAACACGGAAACTCCCCATCCTTGCCCTGCGAAAAGCACCCAACGCGAAAACAGGTATCCCAGAACGAACGCTGCGATTGCAAATATAAAATCATAAATGTCAGCTTTAAACGCGATTTTTTTCTGCTTTTTGGCATATTGCCCCGCATCCTCCCCGACTGCCGGGGCGTAGACTGTCTGAAGCTCCATTTCAACTCTCCTTATATTCCAAAATATCCCCGGGTTGGCACCCGAGCGCTTTACAGATTGCTTCAAGGGTCGAAAACCGGACGGCTTTTGCTTTGCCGGTTTTCAGTATTGAAAGGTTCGCTTGGCTAATGCCTATCATTGCGGCAAGCTCCCCCGATGAAATTCGGCGTTTAGCCATCACAACATCCAAATTTACTATTATTGGCATAACGGCGCTCCATTGTTCAAATTTTTATACTATACAGTGAAGTCCGCTTCGTCCTGAAGCGAGACCGCCTTGGCGATCACGTTTTTAACGACGCGGATTATTAGCCCCATGAATGCCGCGGCTATCCCCACAGCAAACCACGGGAACCAATACAGCGACGATGCGAAACTGACTATTGCCCCGGCAAAACAACACCACGACATATACCGCAGGCTATCTGTGTTTTCCCTGACGAACACGCGTTCCTCGCCAATCCTTCGGAGCAGCGTGTACAGGCATACGAGCAGTGCGGCAGCCGGCACAAACCCGCAGTATACCGTTGACAGAAAAAGCGCCCTCCCCCTTTCCGTTACATGCAAAAACCGAGCATTGAACGCCCAAGGCGCAAAAGCCGCGCACAGCAAAAGGGCGGCCACGAACGTAAGGACACAGCATTTGCTCAATGCGATAGATTTTTTATCACTCCACATATTTCCTCCTCCTGTTGTCCGGCGTATTGAATGGAGTATATCACAACATATATCGAATTGCAATATAAATTTATCGTTATTCAATATATTTATATCGAATAACGATTTATTTCAAGAAAGACAGCTGCTCAAAACCAAGGTGCGCGGAGAATTGCAGCGCCACTGGTCAGACCTTGCCGGAATGGGGCTGTTTTTTGCATTCCGTAGCGCGGAGCAAGGATGCGGAGCGCCGCGAATAGGCGCAGGATGCGCCTTTGAGCGACAGGAATGCAAAAAATAGCCCCATTCCGGCAAGGTCTTCGGTAGCCCCTGACCTGTAACATTGCAACCCCTCGAAATATTTTTTTTGCGCTGCCTATTGACAATATTGCCACCATCGTATATACTGTATATAGTGTTAATATAGAAAGGAGGCGCATGATGAAAATAATAGTGTCAAACCGTTCCGGCGTTCCAATCTATGAGCAAATAATGGAGCAAGTCAAATCGGCGATTTTTTCCGGCGAGTTGCAGGAGGACGATATGCTCCCATCAATCCGGCAGCTTGCGCGTGATTTGAAAATCAGCGTCATCACAACTACCCGCGCGTACAGCGATTTGGAACGGGAAGGCTTTATAGCTACCGTTCAGGGCAAGGGCTGTTTCGTCCTTCCCCGAAACAAAGAACTGGCTCGGGAAAACGCTCTGCACAAAATGGAGGACTCACTGAACTTGGCGATAACCGCCGCGAAGTCGGAGGGTATCACAAAAGATGAGGTCATCGAAAGAATAAACCTGTTATGGGAGGCGGATTATGAATAATATATTGGAATTGCGCGGGCTGTGCAAGGATTACGGCTCGTTTGCGCTGACTGACGTGTCTTTCGATGTGCCGCACGGCTACATCATGGGCTTCATCGGGCCGAACGGCGCGGGGAAAACGACCACACTGAAAATTGCCCTGAACATCACAAGACGTGATTCCGGCAGCGTCCGCATGTTCGGGCGCGAAAGCGGACTTTCTCAAAATGAGGACGTCGGTGTAGTGATGGACACGCCGATGTATGTTGACGAGTGGACGGTCAGCGATGTTGAAAAAGCCATATCTCCGTTTTACAGGCAGTGGGACAATGCTCTTTTCGCCGAATACATACTGCGCTTCGGGCTTGACAAAAAAAAGAAAGTCAAGGACTTGTCGCGCGGTATGAAGGTCAAGCTCCAAATCGCCGCCGCGCTGTCTCATAATGCAAAACTGCTGATACTTGACGAACCGACAAGCGGGCTTGACCCTGTGGCAAGAGATGAAATCTGCGACCTTCTCCGCGAGTTTGTCACTGACGAAAACAAGAGCGTCCTCTATTCAACGCACATTACATCAGACCTTGAAAAGACCGCCGACTACATCACGTTCATTATGAACGGCGCTATTGTATTCACCGGCGCAAAGGACGACCTGCTCGAAAAATACGCCCGTGTGACAGGCGGGCTGTCCGACATAAATGCTCAGCAGAAGAAGCTCATCATCGGCTGCCGTGAGCACGGCACAGGCTTTGAGGGCATGGTCGAAACCGTGAGCATCGGCAAACTGCCGAAAGGTGTTTTGACCGAAGAAATCAGCCTGGATGAAATTATTATCTTTATGAATAAGGGGGCGAAAATCAATGGGTAAATTAGGTGCGTTCGTGCGGTTGGATTTCGTGACCATCAAACCGTATTTCACCGCAAAGAATATGCTTATTTATGTCGCATTGGCAGTTTACATGGCGATTTTCTCAAAGAGCATTACCTCATCCATCGGCATCGGGCTGATGCTCGCTACGCTGAATATCGGCTACCCATTCGCTTTAGGCGAGAAAAGCAACATGGACGCGCTTTACGCAACACTTGGAGCGGACAGAAAAACAGTCGTAAAGGGGCGGTATATCTTCTCGTTGCTGCTTGATGCTTTCGCAATCGTCTTTGTGATGGTGTTTTCGTTGATTGCATTGATTATTATGGGTTTCTTTGGCGGCTTTGCAGGGGTTGTTTTAACAGAAATACTTGGAGCAACGCTGGCAATCGCAGTATTGTTCATGTTTGTCCAATCCATACAAATCCCGATATTTTTCAAATTCGGGTACGCAAAGGCGAGATTATTCAGCATCTTGCCGTTTTTTCTGATAAGCGCATCAGTTGCGTTTTTTGTAATGAACGCACAGGGAAGCGGTATGCCGGAGGGCGTAAATACATCCGTTCAGAATTTTATGAACAACGGCCTTGCGGTCGCGGCGGCGGCAATCATTATTTTGGCGGCAATGATACTCGTTTCATATAAGCTCTCGCTTTCGTTTTATATGAAGCGCGAGTTTTAATTGTCAACTGTCAATTGTCAATTGTCAACTGCCGTCTCCCCGCCCTTGCCGCGATTAACTCCCCCGCTATGCTGATCGCTATCTCTTCCGGAGTCTCAGCCTCGATCTGCATGCCAATCGGACAGTGTACCCTGTCGATATCGCTTTGGCTGTACCCGTCCGCCATCATCCTCGCGTAAACAGCGTCGCGCTTTTTGCGGCTGCCGATCATGCCTACATAACCCGCGGATGTCTTAAGCGCTCCGCGCAGAACAAGCTCGTCATGTACGTGCCCGCGCGTGACGATAACGATATAGCTGTCCTCGCCCCACTCGATCTCAGAAAAGGGCATATCCATCGACGCGGGTACGAGTATCTCATCCGCATCCGGAAAACGCGCGGCGTTGGCGAACTCCTCACGATCGTCAATGGCGACAACGCCGAATCCAAGCTTACTAAGCACGGGCGCGAGCTTTTCGCCGCAATGCCCCGCCCCAAAGATATAAACTATCCCGTCGGTACCAATTCTGTGGAAATAGACCTCGCGGTCATCCAGCCGGGTATAAACGTCATAACCGCTGTGCCGCCCTTTGACAGCCCTGATAATCTCCGGATCGCAGCCCTCCGCTCCGAGCGGCGGGCCTTCCGGCATTATCAGGCATTGATTTCGCGCTGCCGGGGCGTCAACAGCGGGCGGGACCGTCATAATACGAGCCTGTGAATTTGAGCGCAGGGCATTGCGCAGCGCCGTGAAAAACTCCAAATTCGCCTTGTCCCCGCCGCTGATAAAATCAATCAGCACCGTGGCCGTCCCCCCGCAGATTACCCCCATTGCCGCCGCGTCGCTGCCGTCAAGCACGACGTTAATAACCCTGGCCCGCTTTGCGTCCATTACATCCGGCGCAGCCTTGATGATCCCCGCCTCGAGGGCGCCGCCGCCCACCGAACCGCATATGCTTCCGTCTCCGGTAATTATCATGCACGCCCCTGTGCCGCGCGGCGTCGAGCCGTGGCTCTTGAGTATCGTCGCCTGGACAAAGCTCTCACCCGACTGCAGAAGCTTAATCGCCGCATCACATATTTGCTTCATAGAACTCCCCTCTATATCAAATCGTATCCATTTATGTCCCGGTGAGGATGGCTTTTTATGTGACCCGTAAGCGAAACCAAGGACGGTGGAGCGGTCGCGAATTGGCGCATGGAAGCGCCACTGAGCGATAGGGACACATAAACAGCCGTCCGAACGCAAGGGCCACATCACCTATATCACATCATTATCCAGCAATATTTCCATAACCTTCGAGTAAGACTCCTTTACAATGTCAGGGCAGCGGCCCAACATGTTTTTTATATCACCGTCGAGAATACCCGTGCAGATTTGTCCGCCGAATGTTTCTTTGAACCAACCCGTAAATTCCGAAATCATCCCGCCCAGCGCAGGATCTTCCAGTTCGTCCTTTTCGCCTTTCCCGGCGAAGTATGAAATAAAGCAGCAGCCGCCGGTCAGCGCGCCGCACGGCCCGGAGATATCCGCAAGGCCCTTGTTAAGCCCGCCAACCGCGCGGATCAGGTCGGCATTTTCCTTGCCTTCCGCTTCGAGCGCAAGAATCATTAGTATCTGGGCGCAATGAAACCCCTGCCCCGACAGCTCAAGCATCCTCATAAAATCCATAATCCCGACCCTCTCGGCCACTTATGTTGCATACGGCGGGAATAATACTCCCGCCGCATGCCCGAAAAAACTACAAAAATTGTCAATTGTCAACTGTCAATTGTCAATTGTCAACTGCCTACACCGGGTTTGCCTTGATGTCATCCATTCTCTCGTAGAAATCCGCACCCAGATAGTATTTCTTTGGCGGGGCAGGATTTGCCATCGCGGCCTTAACCTTCTCCGGGGTCGCCGGAAGTGCGTAGACCCTCGCGCCACAAGCGTTGTAAATCGCGTTGATAACGGCTATGTGGCCCGAAGACTGGAATGCCTCGGCGCATCCGCTCGAACCGTTAGGCCCGGTTGGGCGCGGCGTCTGTATGTACTCGACCGTGAAGTTGTCAGCGTCCGGGATAACGTCAATAAACGGGAAGCCCGCACCAATGAGGTTATCGTGCTTTTTAACGTCCGAATAGTCTTCGGAGAGCGCGAAACCTATCGAATGCATCATGCCGCCGTACGCCTGTCCGTCTACGGCCTGGTAGCTTCCTATCACGCCGACGTCCGCTACACAGTGCATAGCCAGTACCTTTGTCTTGCCGGTCGCAACTTCTACCTCAACCTCGGACAGGAACGCAACCCATGTATACTCAGCCGTCGGATTACCCTGTCCCGTGTTCGGGTCAATTTCCAGCGTACGGTCGGATGTATCGTGTACGCCGGTATACTTGGTTTCGATCCCTTCTTTTACCATTTCGTCATATGTGCGGAATGAGCCGTCCGGTTTACGCATTGCGTCCATAAGCTTTTTCGCGCCGTCGATAATGGCGTTTCCGGCCATGTAGTGGGAACGGCTTCCCGCGGCTGGCCCGGTCATCGGGCAAATGGACGTGTCGTTCATCACAAGCTTGATTTGCCCCGGCGTCAGGCCGAGTGGGCGAACCGCCTCATGAACGTGAACCAATGTGCCTATGTCGCCGCCCTGCCCCTGCTCTTCCCATGTGTTAAAGCATGTAACCGTTCCGTCCGGGTTAAGCTCCAGGGCTACCTCAGCATGGTCGTTAGGTCCGCTGGTGACGTTATACTGCCCGCACGCCACGCCGACGCCGCGCTTTAGCTCAGGGGTTGACTCTTTTTTCGCCCTTGCGACGGCCGCTTCATACTTCGGCCTCAGCTTATCCATGATTTCCACCATTGGATATACGTCGTAGGTGTGTCCGGCGTTTGCCGTCTCACCGGGGCGGAGCACGTTTTTGTACCTGAACTCAAACGGGTCAATCCCGGCCTTTTCCGCCAGCATGTCCATAAGCTGCTCGGAAGCCGTGTATGCCTGCGGCGAACCGAATCCCCTGTAAGCCGTCGAAAACGCGTGATTTGACGAGGCGCATTTCGACAAGCCCATTACATTCGGTATGTAGTATGGGGCGCCAAAGAAACGGATGCCCTTTGACGCGACGAGGTTTGCCGTTTCGGTGTACGCCCCTTTGTCATAAGCCATTTCAAACTCGGCGGCGACAAGCCTGCCGTCCGCGTCGCAGCCAAGCCTGCCGTTGGAGTAGCTGGCTGAGCGTTTGCCTGTGAAATGCGTGTGCTCATCATAGCTGAACGTGAGTGAAACGGGCCGCCCTGTAGCCAGAGTCGCAACCGCCGCAAGCGCTGCGGTCGATGGGGACAGCGAGTAGCCGAAGCTCGCGCCGGTCGGGTTTTCAATAATCCTCATCTTTTCGGGCGGAACGCCTATCCCAGCCGAAATCGTCAGCATGATAAGATGCAAGAACAGCGATTTGCAATGAATTGTCAAAATGCCGTCGTCATCGACATATGCCTGAACTACATCAGGCTCGATCGTCAGATGGGGCTGCCTTGTCGAGAAGAAGCTCCCCTCGGCGACATGGGCGGCCTTTTCCAGTACGTCCCTTGTGTCTTCACCCTTAACCATCGGGCATTCAAGATACACGTTCGGTATTCCCGGATGTATCTCCAGCGCCCCGTCCGCCATAGCGTCCAAAGCTTCCAGATATTCCGGAAGCTGCTCATATTCCACTTTGACGAGCTTAGCCGCCGCCCGCGCGTTTTCGCGGGTATCCGCCGCCACCAGCGCTACGGCGTCGCCGTATCTGAACACCTTGGTATCCAGAAGGATCGGGCGCTCAAAGCCGTCGGCCTTCGCGCGCGGATGATCCACCGGGAAGGTAATGCGGTTGATGCCCTGGACGTCCTTGCTCGTAATGACCTTGACGACGCCCGGCGCCTTCTCAGCTTCCGAAAAGTCAATTGACTTGATGTTCGCGTGGGACACTCCGGGCTGCACAATAGCTAAATGCAGAACATCGTTCATCTTGACTGCGATGTCGTCGCCGTAATCGCATGTCCCCAAAACCTTAGCAAGAGCCGTGGGCCTGGGGTAATTCGTGTTGTATATCCTGCCGTCCGCCGGGATCTTGAACGACAACTGCTCCATCGTCATCTCGCCGCGCATGACCTTCGCGGCGGCCATAACCGCATCGACCAGCGGCTTGTAGCCTGTACAGCGGCATGCGTTGTAGTGTTTTTTGAACCAAGCTCTTACGTCTTCCCTCGTCGGGCTCTTGTTCTCGTCCAGCAATGCCTTCGCGGAAATTATGAAGCCCGGCGAGCAGAATCCGCACTGAACGCCCCCATATACTATCCACGCCAATTGGAGGGGATGGAGATTGTCTACAGTACCCAGCCCCTCAATTGTCGTTACATCGCTGTAGTCCTTGATGGCGCCCATTTTCCTGGCGCACGCGCGTACTACTTTTCCGTCAAGGATGACAGAGCACGCGCCGCACTGACCTGTTCCGCAGCCGATTTTTGTACCTGTAAGCCCGAGCCTTCTCAAAACGTCGGCCAAGCTGTCGGTTTTCGGATCGCAAATAAACATGCGCTCCGCCCCGTTGATTATTAACGTTGCCTTTTTAATTGACATATTCTCCTCCTCTTGCCCTTCCTCTTCTTACTAACTATTGATAGTTGTCGTATGCCGACTGCAGATATTCCAAAACTTGCCCTTTCGGAATATCGGCGGGTATGAAAACGAAACCAATGTCGGACATAACAAGATCGACCATTCCGGTGAAATCTTCTCTTGAAACGCCCAGATCCTTAAACGACGGGATTTTTACCCTTCTGAGCAGCTCGATGCACGCATCGGCGACCTTATCCCCGATCTGAGCCGGGCTTTCGCTTCCGCTGAAGCTCACGCCCATGACCTCGCCGATCTTTTTGACTTTTTCCGGCTTGACCGTGCCGGAGTACCTCATTGCGGTCGGAAGCGAGAGGGCGCAGCAAACCCCGTGCGGCAAATGGAATGTCGCGCCGGCGGAATGGGCTATGGCATGGCCGAACTGCACCATAGTGTCGTTAAACGCGATTCCGGCAAAGTTGCTCGCCAAAATGACGTCTGCCCTGGCAGCAAGGTCCTTGCCGTCGTCAAAAGCCTTTGGAAGCGATTTGCACAGAAGTCTGATCGCCTCGAGAGCCAATAAATCCGCCTTCGGGTTTTCCATTTTTGAGGTAAAGCCTTCGGCGGCATGGGCGAAAGCGTCCATTCCGGTTTCAGCGGTGATCTTCGGTGGCGCTGTCGCCGTCATAACCGGATCCAATATCGCAAGTGAAGCCGGGGAGAATACGGCCGGGCCTTTTGCCCCGGTCTGTGAGTTGGTCAGCACGCCGAATACCGTAACCTCGCTTCCGGTTCCGGCGGTCGTCGGTACAGCAATGAAGGGATAGCCGGGCGTCTGCGGGGGCGCGCCGAAATACTGGGTCACCGGGTCGGGGTTGTTAAACAGTATATTGACCCCCTTGGCAGTATCCAGAGGGCTTCCGCCGCCGATGCCGATAACGCCGTCTACCTTCGCTTCCTTGGCCATCTTTGAGGCTTCCTGTACGACGTCGCTGGGCGGGTCAGCCAGGCATTTCGTAAATTCTACCACTCCAACGCCGGCGTCCTTTAAGCTCTGAATGCCTGCCTTATATCCGTCCACCTTACTGATAATCTCGTCGGTAATGATAATCGCTTTTGTAATGCCCAGGTTTTTTGCTTCGTTTCCCAGTTCCTTGATCGACCCTTCGCCGAATATTACGGGACAAGTCTGCGTATACTTCATCATAGTTGTTCCTCCTTATATGCTCTATTATTTTTATTCCGGCATAAAACCGGTAATCTACAAGTTTCAAAACAGGGGCTCCTGTATTATGGGGAGCCCCTATTTTCAGGTGCTTGCGGTAAAAACCTTATTCTTTATTATCTTCTTTATTCTCGTTTTCGTTCACGTCTCTGTACTTGTAAAACCCATAAAGGCCGACGATGCCCAGAATTACCATTACGACCGTGACTATAGCCTGAAATCCTATAAGACCCATATTATATTATACCTCCTTTATACGCGCCGGGCGGCATTGCAGCCGGCTCCGGACTCATTCGTCGTCCGCCTTAAAGACAAAGCGGTTTTCGTCGCTCCAATTGGATTTGTCCTCCGGAAGGTGCTCCATCACGACCCACCATATCCCGCCGATTATCATGAATACGGCAGTGATAATAATAGTGTAGAAGAACAGCCCCCAAGGCAAGGACAGATACATACCGAGAGGTTCCATTTCACATTCCTCCTTTATTGTTCTGCGGGCAGGGCGCCTCTGGCGGCGTCATACTCCGCGCGCTGCATTTTGTAGGTTTTCTTGAAGCTTGGCTTTGCGTTTTTGTCCAGCGCCGTGGCGATAAGGCCGACCACTAGAGAAGCGATCATCATAAAGATGGAGTAATTGTTGCCCTCCAGGCCAAACACCGCTGCAAGGGGCGTGAAGGTGAGCACGATATTGAGCGCCCAGCTTACTAAAAACGCGACAAGCCCGCCCACCGGGGAACGCTTCCAGTACAGGCCGACGATGAAAATGAGGAAGGTCGGAATATTCCAAGCAAACCCCCAAGTCAAAGCGCCCAGAGTGGCGGTCCTGATCGTAACGGCCACAGTTGCGGAGGAAAATGCGAATACGAGGATCCAGACGCGGTTCCATACGGCGTGTTTCTTGTGGGACATATTCCTGTATGCCGGGAAGTAGCCCAATGTGTCACGTGTAAACTGCGTCACGCCAACGAGGACGCACATTGCGAATGTAGAAAGCACGGCGGCAAGGAATGAGCCGAGAAGGCAAATCTGCAGCCAACTGGGCAAATACATGAGCGCCACGCCGATAAGCCCTTCGGCGCCGTTTTCCATCGCGCTCGAAAGGGGAAGGGCCTTGCCCATCATTGCCAGTGCGATAATGATGGCACAAATAAGCATGTTCATCGGGATAGCCGCGATGCAGGCTTTCTTCAGAACGCTTACGTTTTCCACGGCGGCTATTGCCTGTACCTGTGGCTGCGCCATGTTCAGGCCGAGGGCGCCGGACAGGAAGGTCCCAACGACATAGGCGCGGAAAATAGCCGGGTTGCCCAGCGCGTGCAAAAGCTCAGGGTTCTGGGCGAGAAAAGATTGGCTGTTAACGGCTTCAAATCCGCCTTGATTAAAGCCGAGGTAAAACAGCGCGATAAACCCGAATATGTACATAAGTATCGCGTTCCACAGGTTCACGACGCCGATTTGCTTCATTCCCGCGACAATCATGTACAATACTCCGACCGCCGCTCCGATGAAGCCGGCCTGGAAGTTGGTTGTCCCGGTGAGCAGCGAGATAACGGGCGCCATACCCTGTGTCTCAACGCAGATGACCAGCCAGCAGTACATGATGCCCAATGCGCCGAGCATCGGCGCAATCGCCGGATGGAACATCTTCCCCATCAGTTCATTGACAGTGACGCAGCCGGAGCGCCTAAACCACATGCCGGTGAACCGGAAAGTGACTATCATTGAAAATCCGGAGCCAAAAGCGAAGAACGTAGCGGCATAGCCGACTTCCCAGGTAGTAAACCCCAGCCCGTTTATATGCCCGCCGCCCAGCGCAGTCAGCGCGATCGCGGCCGCGCACGGCAGCCAATGCATCGACCTGCCGGACAGCGCGAGGTCTTCAGGCTTCCCGCGGTTTGCGGCCCTGTCTTTGACAAGGACATATGCTGTGCACACTACAATGATTATAATGTTATAAAATAGCGCGCCCGATGTTATTGCAACATTCATGCGAATTCATTACCTCCCTTAATTATTTACGCTTTGATTTACGCTTTGTTTAAGATCTGGCTTGCTTTCTCCCTTGGATATAGTAAAAAATGAATTGTTTCCCCGCTATAACAATTTGGCTCTCGCGGCTGCCGGATCGCATACGGCCGGAAACCGCCGAAACCGCAGGCAATCCCCCTTTCCTGTCAAAATAAGTCTACAGGTCTATGCTTAACGCCGAAAAGTCTGCAATCCCCCTTTCAGATGGTTCATAAAGCCGCAGCATCAACGGAAAACTCCAACTATAGAATACAATTTTCAGTAAAACTCCATAATGCTTTCCGCATCCCCTGATACATGCGGCAATATGCGCAACAGCATGTATAGCCATCAGGAATAATATATACATTGCGGCTATATATTGTCAAGCCTTTTGTTAATATTTTATGAATTTTAAATCCCCGCGTCATCCAATAGACGCGGGGATTCACAACTCCCTACGGCATATTGAACCTTATGCGCGTGGATTCGTTCATCATACGGGTCAGGACTGCGGCGACTTGGCTGCGGGCGATGTTTTCGTTGGGGTAGCAGTCTCGCGCATCGTTGAAGCCCTGCAAGATGCCTGCGCGGTACAGCTTGTATATTTCGTCGGAGTTTGGATGGGACATCCGTACATCGGGTATCGAATTGCTCGGCACCGTGTTTATCTCGGCATAAGCGCTGTCAGGTAAAGCATTCGCAAATATCTCCATATACCCCGCGCGGGTCGCCGCTGTATTCCAACTGTAGTCTGCGCTGATTATGCCGTTGCGTTTTGCGTAGTCAACATAGCTTTGGTACCACTGCCCTGTTTGGCTGTTTGTCAATGTGACCGCGCCTTCCGTATATAGCTGGTGCATGCACGCTGCCAGTTTTATCGCCTCGGCGTAGGTGAGGTTGTCGTTTGGGGCGAAGTTTGTCGGGCTTTTTCCATCTATGAGTCCGGATTCATATGCCATCCTCACGTCGTTATAAAACCAGTCTGCCGCCCGAACGTCGCTGAAACTCGCTTCCCCCCTCGGTTCGATCTCCCATTGCTCGTTCTCCCTTGGTTCGTTCTCCCTTTGTTCGGGTTCCCTGGGCTCAAGCCCACTTGGCACGAGTACAGTGATGGACGCGGTGGGGGCTGAACTTTTGTCCCCGTTTGTCGCGACGACGTAGTATGTGTAGCTGCCGCCCGGCTCGACCGCGTCGTCGTTGTAGCTTGTTCCTGTAACGTTGGTGAGCAATGTCCCGTTTTTGTAAATCGAATAACCTGTCGCCGGGAGAGTGGAGCTTGACGTTGAGGGCGCCGACCATCGCAGGCTCACCCGCGTGTTGTTGTCTGCAAGCGTGGCTGAGAAACTGCGGGCCGCGTTTATTTGAGCGCGGGATGTAACCGTGACCTCGTTACTGCTTTCCGAAGAGGCTGCTCCCCTTCTTGCCTTGATATGGTATGTGTACTCAACGCCGCCCTCAGTATCGGTATCAGAGTAGCTCGTCGTTGTCACATTCTGTATAAGCACCCCATTGCGATAAACGTCGTAGGATGTGGGCGACATAGCCCCGGAGCCCGAGGGTGCAGTCCAACTTAGCCTTATCTCCGTGTTGTTCGACGTGGAAACACGGAGGGTTCTCGGCGGGTTTAACCCGCGCGCGGTCGCTGTTACCGGGTCGCTAAGCTGCGATACGGCTGTCCCGTTTTGGGCTCTCACGGTATATATGTACGTCCCGCCTGGGTCTACTGCTTCGTCAGTGTAGGATGTCTCCGTGCCGGTCCAAATCAGGGTGCCGTCACGATACAGGTCGTAGGAGGTTGCCTGAAGGTTGCCGCCGGTTGTAGACGGGGCACTCCATCTTAAACGAATCCCGTTAGAATCTCCGGAGAAACTAAGGCTTCTCGGCGGCAGCAGCCTCCCTCCCGACGTCGCCGTTACGGTATTGCTGTTTGGCGAGACGGTCGTGCCGTTGACGGCTCTTACGTAGTAGCTATATTCCGTGGCGGTAGTCAGCCCTGTGTCCGAGTAGGTCCTGTTCGTGGTGGTGCCTATCATCACGCCGTCCCTGAATACCTGATATGACTGCGCCGCAAGCCGCCCTCCGACTGTGGACGGTTCGCCCCAACTAAGGTTTATTTCGGTGCCTGAGACCGTCGTCGCGCGCAGGCTGGCCGGGGGGTTTATCGGCGCTGTGGTAAGTTCGCCTACGACTGTCGAATTGAATACGACGCTTGCGTTTGTGTTTCTTGTGAAATAGGTGATCGGGACTATCCAAAACGATACGTTCTGTCCGGTTTCGATAGTCGTCGTGGTGTTTCGGGGCAGTTCCTCGTATACCCGGTTTGTGCCCCCGTCTTTAGCATAGACGATGAAGTATCTGGTGGGGGTTACATTTGAGGGGTACGTTGTGTTGTCGGTCACCTGCACAGTGATCGCGTTTTTGTCAATAGGCGTTCTGCCGGTGTACCACCAAGCATTGTACTCCGGCATAAAAGGGCCGACCGCGGCGGAAAAGCGCTGCGTGACCCCCTCGGTCAGCGCCCTGTGCGTACTGTTCCACCAGCCGACTATGGAGTTGTACGTTTCCGTAGTCCCATAGGTGAAGAATCCGGGCTGCCCTCCGGGGTGGTTTGAAACTACGTACTTGAGGATGAAATCTGTGAACGCCTTGTCATACCCTTCATTCGTCGCTTGCCCCGTGTACGCCTTGGCAATCCTTAGCAGCGTCGAGTTTGCGCCATAGTTCGAATTGTCGCTTACCAGGTTTGCCATATTTACGCCTGCTTCCTGGAGGGTCAGCGCCATCATTTTTGAGGATGCGTAAAGGGATCTTATGTATTCCGGGAACATTGTGTTGTTCTCTCCCGTGTGCCAGTCTCTATCATTGGGCAGCATAGAAATGCCCGGGGGAAAGAGGTGTTCCCCGAAGAGAGTCCCGTAGCTCTTTGTGTAGTTCATCTCGGCAAGCCCCGCGAGGCCTTCATCAAGCCATATCTCCATTCTTTCCTTGGGAGCGGGGGAGCGCAAGAATGCCGAATGGTTTATGTAGTGCTGGTATTCATGGATCAATGTCGTGAAGTACCGCGTGGGGTTGCTCTTCAGCACACTGCCGTTTCCCGCGATGTTCATGTAGATGACCATGTCGTCTTTTCTCGTCAGGGCGTTTACGCTTGTCACGTTTGTCGCGACAAAGCGGCCGGAAGTGTCGAAAGCCATCAGTATTATGAGGACCTTGTCCATTCCGGGCGTGTGCTGCGGCAAGCCTGTATAAAACTGGGATGCGGGGTTTGAGAGCATGCCGTAAATCACGTCAAACTCGTCGGCGATTTTTTGCGCGTTCGCGTTGGGGGTCGTACCGCTTGGCAGGAATTCGGCGGCATTCGCATCGTCCTTCATGACGTAGACGACGGCGTGGTTGCTCTCGGCGGCTAATACGCATGTACGTATCGGCATGCTTGAATTTACGGCGCATCTAAGGCTTTCTTCTGTGCCTATGATGTTCGCCGCCTGCACCTGCACCGCCGGCGCGATAAGCGTGATAAGGCAGACCAGTATCAATGCAAGCGCTGCTGTTTTCTGACGGGTCGTTTTCATGCTCTTCATCATAGTATAATCCTCCTGTTTTTTGTCGCTGCAAAAAACTACAACGTTTTGACAGCTTTGTGTACTAAACGTCACTCGGAACTGCTTCGGTGGTGATTATACTATACATTTTCGCATAGTTCAATAGACATTACAATTAAGCAAAGAATTGAAGAAAATAGAAAAATATATTGCCCTTGTACCTTTATGGCGCAAGGACTCACAAACTTCTATGGTATTGTTAGGCTGTTAAATTAACGAGACCCATTGCACTTCGGCTATACTTCAATTCGTGTAACTCTACCCTCATAGTAATTACCAATTCTTACCCTCGAAAACAAAAGGGTGTAGACAATTTTTGCTGGTAAATGTCGTTTCAGCCCCCTGCCCTCTTTGCAATGCCCCGTGCCACTCTGCCGCATTGGGTCTTTGATTGGGATCATGCTTACCAACAATAAACGCCTGCGTAAACAAATCCGATATCTCCTGAGGCAGCGCTTCCAAGGGCAATATCGCCGCCGACTGGTGCTTGTACCCCGGCTTGAAGCAATAGCTGTCCCGGCGCACGGCGGCATCGCCTACGCCCGGGGAGCTTTGGGATACAGATGCGGTTTCGATTATTCCGCCAAATGGGGTGTAGCCGTTCATCAGCAGCTTGAATATATGGATCGCCAATGCGAAATTGTCTGTCTCTTTTGTAAAAGTAGGAAGGGGCGTCTGAGCATAGGCGTTTTTACTCGCCTCCGGGCATTCGGCAATATAGTCTGAGCATTTTTGTAAAAGCTCCGGCGCGGCGTAGCCGGGGGCGCATACACTGCAGCGGTATGTCTCGCCCTTGGCTTGGTCAACGACGTGGTATATATCCGTATCCAAAAAAGATACCAAGCCCGTGTCGATATCCAATCCGATATTGCGCGGGTTGAAATCGCCGAATACATACCCCGCCTTATGCACTTCCGATATGACCGCGCAAATGTTTTGGGCGATATTTATTTTCTGATGGGCTGATATTGGAAGTACAGACGGATACTTATAAATCTCACCAAGCTCCGCGTTAATGCTCAGCTTCGGCATGACAAAACCGATGTATGGGCCATCTTCCTCATGAACTAAATCCAGCGGCCAAGCCACTTGAGACAGCACAGAGGCATTCGGAGGATGCTCTATCATAATCATGAGCTTTTCGTATAACTCTAAAGTTATCTCTCCTGCTCTGTATATCTTGGCAACATAGTCCATCCCCCGGACACTGTATATGTCGCCTTCGCCGCCGCTGCCAAAGGGGGTATGGTTAAGGTTATAAGTTGTTCCGTTTATGCCTGTTAGTGTCATTGCTAAAACCTCTCATTCACTCGAATGCGTCTCAGATATTTGTCGTTTTACTGCGGACACGGCGCTCCCTTGCGAAAAATACTAAGGTACTATTGACTCCCCCCCTATTATCCTTGATATAATCGAATCAAGGATAATAGGAAAACAGCATGAAAGATGGAGATTTTATTATGTTTGGTATCAATAACACCATTATGGAGCGAAAAATAATCAATGTCACCGGGAAAAGGCAAATCACGATTCCACGAAAGTTTTACGAAAAACTGCAATTTGGCAAAGAGATTGAGTGTTTCCTTACCGACGACGCCATCGTGCTGCGCCCTCTTTCAAATGTGGACGACGGATTTACATTGGAGATACTAAGGGATTTGATCTCACAGGGATATATAGGCGATGAATTGCTTTCAAAATTTGCGGAGCAGCGGCAAAGCATATCAAAGGCGCTTGGCACACTAGTTGACGAGGCGGATGAAATCGCCGCAGGAAAGCGCAAGGGGGCAACAACAAAGGATATTTTCGGGGAGGAGTGACATGTATGAAATCAGATATTCCAAGCCGGCAGAGCGGTTTCTAAAGAAGATCAGGGATAAGCAGTTGCTCGCCGCTTTTAAGGCTGCCATAGATGAACTGAAAGAAAGCGTTCATCTTGTGGTTATCATTCTGGCAGGAACACGTGAAAATTCTTACGAAGAATTAAAGCGGTTAATAAAGTAACGATGGTTTTTTTGCTGCCTTGTCCATTCCGCTGACACTGTAAACATCCCCAAGCTATGACACATAATCAAACAGCCTCAGCGCCGTAATTATGCTTTGCTCCCGGGTATACAAATCCTTCGGTGCGAATCTGTTGCCTTCGACGCCGATCATTATTCCGGCGGCCTGCACCTGCCCGACCTGCGCAATAGCCCATGACGATATGCTTTCGTTATCTGCAAACGCAGCGCCGGTGAGCGGCAGCGGTTTGCCGACCTCGCCGGCAAGACGCGCCAGCATAGTCGCCGCCTCCTCGCGGTTTATTGTATCGTCCGGAGCGAATGTCACACCCGCCACGCGGCCGTTTACTACATTTATTGCCGCGGCCTTTTGAACGTTTACGTCGTCCGTGTCTTCAAATCTTGAGCGCCCCGCGATTTCCCGCCCCATGACGTTTTCGTATATTGCTACGACAAGAGCGCAAAACTCAGCCCGCGTCGCCCCCTGTGTGTAACGGGCCTGCAACTGCTGAGGAACAAGATTTTGGGAAATCGCCCTGGTCAAATCCTCCTGCGCCCAGCTTGAGGCGCTATCGAGGCCGGGCCCGGGTGTGGAGGGCGCCGGCTGCGATGGCGAAGGCGGCGAAGCGCCCGGCAGCATCATGCCGTCCATGATCTTCACAGGGGTTAGCCTGTCTGTCTCCGTGCCGTCGCCAAGTGGTCCTGATCCCCATGCCCAGAGGCTGCCGTCTGTTTTGACTGCATAGGTACCAGCCCCCGTAACAAAAGCTGCGCCATCCATAATTTTAACAGGAGAGGGTTTGTGATGATTGTTATACCACATTGCGCCCGTGGTTTCGTCTATCCCGGCGACCGTCCTTGTCCCGTCTCCGATTTGGCCGAAGAAATTCTCTCCCCAAGCCCAAAGGCTGCCGTCCGCTTTAACTACTGCTGTGTGTCTGTAGCCCGCTGATGCGGAAATCACACCGTCCATAATTTTTACAGGGTCAGGTGTAGGGCGCCAGCCGCCGTCGGGATCAAAAATTCCCGTACCGTCTCCGATTTGCCCGACATGATTATCTCCCCAAGCCCAGAGGCTGCCGTCCGTCCTTATTGCAACGGTGTGCATTTCGCCCGTAGATACGGAGACCACGCCGTCCATTATTTTTACTGGTGTATAGCGGTTCGTAGTCGTGCCGTCTCCAAGGCAGCCATGACGATTCTCTCCCCAAGCCCAAAGGCTGCCGTCCGTTTTTATTATCATTGCGTAATAATCAGAGACCGAAAAGCCAGCCACACCGTCCATAATCTTGACGGGAGCTGTACTTGAAATTGCCGTCGTACCATCGCCGGCGCCTAGAAGGTCGCTGTGTCCCCAAGCCCAAAGGCTGCCATCCGATCTGACAGCCATTGTTAAAAGATCGATTTTTGATACTGAAACCACGCCGTCCATTATTTTCACAGGAGCAATGCGGGTGTCAATGCGAGTTGTATAGCCGTCAATATGAGAATAAATCGCTCCCCACTCCCACAGACTTCCATCGGATTTTATCGCGGCAGAAGAACTAAAGCTGGCCGCCGCTCCGACCACGTCATCCATAATCTTCACCGGACTAAGACGGTTTGTAGTTGTACCGTCACCCAGTTCGCCCGACGTATTCCATCCCCAGCCCCACAGGCTTCCGTCAGCTTTAACAGCTAAACGGTGATGGCTGATGGAAACTATGTTGTATGTACCCGGCGTAACAGTCGGCGCGGGAAGATGCGCCGGTACAGGCCCGGGAGTTTGCGGCGGCGACCCGTAAGTAACTACCAGGCCGTTCCACATAGACCCCACAGGGCCGTACCCAGTCGCCCCGTACGGGACAACGGCCCTCGCGCCGGAACGCGAGCCTGCGGCAAAATAAGCCCAATCCTCTTGTATGCCGCCATGTATTTCTACTATCGGAGGCGTCGCGGATTCAAAGTAAATGCTGTATAGATTACCGCAGCTTTCAATCGCCCACCGGCCGATTTGCGTAACACTGCTCGGTATTGTTACGCTCTCAAGCAGCAATGTGTGTGCAAATGCACTTTCACCAATAGATTGGACACCGCTTGGTATAGCATAGCTTTCGCCTGATCTTCCGGGCGGATACTGTATCAAAGTTGTTCGATCCCTGTTGAACAACACACCCTCGACGCTTACGTAGCTTGAATTACTTGCGTCTACGTTTATGGTTGTAAGGCTGCGGCAATGATTAAATGGAGATGCGCCAATATACGTAACGCTGCCCGGTATTGACACGCTTGTCAGGTCTGTTGATGCGAATGCATAGTCTCCTATGTGCGTAACGCTGTTCGGTATTATTACGCTCGTCAAAGCTGCTCCGTTAAACGCATGGGGCTCGATATGCGTAACGCTGTTCGGTATTGTTACGCTTGCGAGGTTGTAGCAATTGCCGAAGACACCGGCTCCAATTGTTGTCAAGCCATAAGGTATGACAACGCTCGTGATGCTTTCATTGCGATTATGGTAAGTGTTGCCTTCTATGAACCAAAAGGTTCTTGAGTCAATATCAGCAACCGGTTTTCCGTTTATCGTACCGGGTATCGTGACCGCTCCGCCAGGGCCGTCATACCGTACGATAGTTATTGTTGACCCGTTGTCCACATAAGCCCAATCACCTGATGTGCCATACGTTGGGTTTGCCGCCGACATCGTGACGGCGACGGACGGAACCATTGCCGCCAGCAGCACAAGCGTCAAAATCAGCGATATTGAGCGGCTGCGTATCTTCTTGTGCGCGTTTATTTGTCTTTTCATCTCGTTTTCTCCTCCCAGTTCGTTCCATTTCCAAATAAAATATATGCTCCCCAACGGCCCGAGCCGGGAGCGGAAAAGCCGCTCCCAGTCGCTCCGTCGGAAACAAAATGCTGTGTATTCCTCATACACAGCACTAAAACGCAACACAACATGACTTATTTTCCGGTCTTGAATTGCCGGGGCGAATGCCATATAATAAGTCAGCGGTGTAGATATCTATTGTGTATGTGGATCAGTCACATATGCAGGTCGGGGAGTGTTGACCGCACTTCCCGGCCGCCGCATCTTGTTTCCATAGATATTATATATGATGATATTGCTCAATGCAATAGAAAAGATGCGAAGCGCGGCAATGAAAATATTACTGGTTTCAGGTCAAACCCAATGTCATTTAGTTAAACGGCAATCACCCCCTCCCCGCGTCATTCCGTGCTTGACACGGAATCCAATAAACGGTGCGTACCGTTGGGGATTGCGGGTCAAGCCCGCAATGACGGTATTGCTGTTGGATTGAGTCCCGTTTTTCGTAAAAATGCCAATTTTTTCACCAAACTTCGTTGTCCGTCGGTTAAGTACCGACGGGTATTCGCCCTCCTCACGCCTTGTTTGGCAAAAAACAAGAAATTAAGAAAATTTAGTAGCCGCCAAAAAGGGTAACTTGCACTACAGCTTTTCGTAATAAAACAAACTCGCTATACCTTGATATGTAAAGGCTAGCGGGCTATTCTCTCCAATTCTGCTTCCGAAAACAAGTATCATATTCTTGCCGTTGTGTCAAATGTGATATTACACGGCGATAGGTTCTCTTTTGCGCAAGTATTTTCTTGTGTGTTCGGTTTCGCGTACTGGATAGTTTGATACAGGCGGGAGTCCGATTCTTAGTACAACATTGTCATCAATCAATAAATGCACGCCATCAATCACATACTCAAACACAACTTCATGAGGAAGGATTAGTCCGTGAGCCTTGACATAGTCGCTTATTGCCCCCTGAATATTTTTATCGTTTGCTATCGCTTTATGGGAAGACAATAACATCTCCCTATCTTTATCCGAAAGCTTCATTGCCTACACTCCTCGTTCAACAAAACTAAACCGCCCTGCCGAGTTATATAATACGCTTTTTGATTGTCCAAACGCTTCCAGAATAAGCCTGTCGCCATCAGAAGCAATAAGTGAAGCAGCTCCGAACCCTGGATGCGTGTGTCCGCTCCATTGATACCCATCATTTCTTAGTCTCAGCGCTTCAAGCTGACCAATTGGGACATTATCTTTGTCGCCACGAACAATCAACCTATCGCCTTTGCGCGTAAACATCGCGAACTCATCGCCTGTCTTCGCCGTCAATGCCGCCAAATCAAGCATCGAAACGTCACGTTTGTTTACGATGGTTTGCGAACCGTACTCCGGGAGCTTGTCGAGTATTTCCTGCTGCCTTTGGCTCAGCTCCTTGGCTTCAAAAGCGACATCTGCCGGGTGGCCTTGCTCGATTGGATTGTTGATAGCCGCCACCCCTGCACTTATAGTACCACTGTCTGCCTCGAATTTCAAGACTTTTTTATACTCGGGAACTTACCGGAATGGGGCTGTTGTTACTCCTGTGAAACCTACCCTCATTACCATATAAGGACACGGCAAAGCGCACCCATAGAATCTGGGCGCTAATCGTTAATATTGACAACAACTGGAAGCAGCACAATCATATCAACCCTCAATAAGTGCTAGTTATTTGGTAAACGGAGCACTAGTGTTTCACATTTGAATTAACTGGACTGAAGTATCGACTCAGGCACTTCTAAGATGGTTTCTTTCATTTTATATGTCCAGCGGAACACGATTGGCACTTCATTAACTTCAACAAAGTATTTATATATTCGCTCAGATAGTTCTTCCTTTGATGAAACACGTATTCCCCTAAGCATTTGCCGTGTCATTTTACTAAAAAAACCCTCGATCATGTTCAGCCATGAGCCATGCTTGGGAGTGAATACAAACTCAAAACGATTGGGCATGGTGTCAAGGAATGCTCTTGTTTCCTTTGATGTGTGTGCACTGTGATTATCCAGTATGAGCCGGATTCTTTCATCCTTAGGATACTTTGAATCAACGATTTTAAGAAAATCAATAAAATCTGAACTCTTGTGCGATTCTCTTACAAGTGGTATAGCTTCACCCGTTAATAAGTCTATCCCTGCCAGCAGCGACAGTGTCCCGAGTCTCTTATACTCATAATCGCGTTGCCTATATCCATTGGAATCCGTAGGCATTCTGTCAGGCGAAGTTGTTGCGATTGCCTGGATTCCGGGCTTTTCATCATAAGAGATTGTGTTTATTCGAACGTCTTCAAACGGCAACAGGTTTCCGTGCTCGTCAAATTGCATATCGATTTGCTTATAAACGACTAAAACTTCGTGCATTTTCTCATCGAATTCAGAGTCTCTTTTCTCACAGTAGTACTTTATTTTGTGCGGTTTTATTAACGCTTGCTCCAGTATTTTCTGAACGCTCGACATACTTATTGTCGATAGTCGTATATATCCCGCAGTCTCTGCATTCTTAGTTATGTGAGTCGTAAGTTTTGCGTGCGTCCACGTTTCTGCAGCATACCCCAATTGATAGGGTAATTGGCAAGCGATGCTTAGTATCCAAGCTTTTTCCTCATCCGTAATCTCAGCATTGCGGCCACGACCAGGAGCATCTGATAGTGCGTTTTCTACACCGCCGTTACGATATTTCTCAAGGCATAGTAGAACGCTATTCCTATGAAGGCCTACCTTATCAGCAATTTTATCTATTGAGAGCCCTTCGTATTTCAACAGCAGTATTCGTGCCCTCTGAACTATCTGTGCTTGCTCAGTTCTGCTACGAACTAGCGATTCGCAATATGCCTTATCGTCGTCTGATAACTCAAGTTTGACCGCTTTTGCCATAATCAAATACCTCCTCATGGATATCCAATCTGATTATAGCATATTTAAACGCATTAGTCTAGTTATTTGTTATGTGAAACACTAGTGGTCTGTAAAGCCTAAAAATTGCATTATTTTCGGCCTTTTTTCCGCCAAGCGGACACGTCAAAACCTTGAAAGGCCACAGGCATTACTGCGGTTTTGCCGCACCACTTGACGAAAAAAATTCTCGCAAATAATTTGCAACTTTTAGACTTTACAGACCACTAGAAGTTGATATAGATTAATCGACCTGTAAGCGAGGAGGAGAATGGTTGAACAGGCGCAAGACGACTTTGATACTGGCTATATCCATATTAGTCTTGATTTGCGGGATATATATAGCCGGGGCGATAATTGGCGATGCGGGTCTTGACGCGGACTTTTCGCAAAGGGGACTCCCGCCGTCCGCGCAATACCCGTTCGGCACCGATTTGCTTGGGCGGGATATGCTTTCCAGAACAGTCAAGGGGCTGTCTTTGAGCCTATTTGTCGGTCTGGCCGCTTCATGCGTTTCTGCGGTGATTGCGGTGCTGCTGGGCGTAGGTGCGGCACTCGTTCGCGGGTGGGCAGACCATATTATTAACTGGCTGATTGACCTGACGATGGGGATTCCCCATACGCTGCTTGTGATACTCATCGCTATCGCGGCGGGGCGCGGCTGGCGCGGCCTGCTCATCGGAATAGTTTTGACACATTGGACTCATCTCGCGCGGATTATCCGCGGGGAAGCCCTGCAGTTGCGTTCTAGCCACTACATAGCGGCGTCGCGTAAGCTGGGTCGGTCCAACTGGTGGGTTATGTCGCGGCATGTCCTTCCGCATATGATCCCGCAGTTTTTTATCGGACTGATTCTGATGTTCCCTCACGCAATCATGCACGAATCAGGATTGACATTCCTCGGATTCGGGATGCCCCCTGAGCAGCCCGCCATCGGGATAATCCTTTCGGAGGCAATGAGGTATTTATCGAGCGGGATGTGGTGGCTTGCGGTTTTCCCGGGGATTGCCCTTGTGATAATGGTTTTGCTCATTGACAGACTGGGCGAATGCGCCAAGCTGCTGCTCGACCCGGCGGTTCGGAATGAATAATGAGGAGCTGCGAGTTGAGGATGGATAATAAAAAAACCTTGCTTCGTGTGGAAAATCTTTCTGTTTCGTTTGATATGTATGGCAGGGGGTTGGGGCGCCGGATTTTAAGGGTTCTCAGTAATCTTAATGTCAGTGTGCTTGAAGGGGAGATTCTGGCTGTGGCGGGATCAAGCGGGTCCGGGAAGAGCTTGCTTGCTCACGCGATACTCGGTATTCTGCCGCGTAACGCGGTGGCGGAGGGAAGCATAAGCTACAGGGGCGAGGAGTTAACTGCCGCGCGGCTTCAAAGCCTTCGCGGCAGGGAAATAGCCTTTGTCCCGCAGTCTGTGGAGTACCTGAATCCCCTGATGAAAACGGGGCGGCAGATATCGTCAGACAAACGTGCTGTGGAAAAGGCGCTAGAGAGATATAAGCTTGAAAAGCGCGTAGGCGGGCTTTTTCCTTTCCAGCTTTCAGGCGGCATGATGAGGCGCGTGCTTTGCGCAACGGCAGTTGTGGGGGAGGCAAGGCTGATAATCGCCGACGAGCCTACGCCCGGTATGTCAAGGGAGCTTGCAGACAGGGCCATGAAGCATTTCCGCGACATGGCGGACGACGGGGCGGCGGTCATGCTGATAACCCACGACATTGACCTCGCCATCCGCTACGCCGACCGTATAGCTGTTTTCTATGCCGGGACGACGGTTGAAACCGCGTCTGCGTCAGATTTCTCTGATGAGGATAGTCTTCGTCACCCATATACAAAGGCGCTGTGGCGGGCAATGCCAAAAAACGGCTTCCAACCGACTGCAGGTACGCAGCCCTACGCTGAAAGCCTGCCTGTAGGCTGCCTGTATGCGCCGCGCTGCGAGATAAAGACAGCCGATTGCGTCTGCGGGGAGATCAAGCCCAGGACAGTTCGCGGCGGGGAGGTGTGCTGCATTCATGCTTCTTGAGGCGAAAAACTTAAGATTTGCCTACGGGAAATCAACGCCTGTGCTTGACGGGGTGAGCTTTTGCGTCGGTGCGGGTGAGCGCATCGCACTGGTCGGCCCTTCAGGGTGCGGCAAGAGTACGCTGTCGCATATATTGGCTGGGTATATTAAGCCGCAGTCCGGCGAAGTGCTTTTTAACGGGAAGGCATATAAGCGCAAGGGCTTCTGCCCCGTTCAGCTCATCTGCCAACACCCGGAAAAGGCGCTCAACCCCCGATGGAAGCTGCGGGATACTCTGCACGAGTCATGGAAGCCGGACGCGGATTTTCTTGATGAAATCGGAATATCCGCCCAGTGGCTTGACCGATATCCGACGGAGCTTTCAAGCGGGGAGCTTCAGCGGTTCTGCGTGGCGAGGGCTCTTGCCCCGCAAACGCGGGTCATAATCGCCGACGAAATGAGTACGATGCTTGACGTCATCTCCCAGGCACAGATATGGGGACTTATGCTAGATCAAATTGAGCGGCGTGGCCTTGGGCTGCTCGCCGTGACGCATAGCCGCGAGCTTGCCGAACGGGTCTGCGCACGCATCGTGCTTTTTGAGAATTTGTGAGTTACGTAGTGCTGTCATTCCGGTTAGCCGTGAGCTTTGTAATGCACTTTCACGTTGCCCTTTTTTCATGCACTGTTATCATTACCCTCGTCAGATAGTTATTTTCGTCAACAACGCTGACTTCGTTCAGCGGGTATTCCTCATACGCCGGCCCGCACACTTCAAAGCCGTTATCGCTGATAAAGACCGACATACGTTCATATAGCTCAGTTTTCTGCCCATACCCGCCGCGCGTATAGCCGATGGCATACAGTGCGGCGGGTTTTTTGTCGTGCCCTTCAGGGTTATAAAAATAATAACGGTCAGGCCATATCCAATCCCCCCGGACGACCCTTTCTTCCGAAAACATACCCCAGACGGGATAGTTCATGTCCAGATCCGGGTATTTATTGCTGCAGGAGCGGTAAAATGCGAGAAGGGCGTCGTAATCGGTCTTATCCCTGCTGTAATCGTTCAAATCGCCCATAACGATAGCTTCCGCCGGGACAAACTGTACCGTGATGGCATCCTCATCAATATGCATTGCGGATTCAATAGTTTTCTTCAAAGCAAATAAAAGCTTGCGGGCGCGTACCCATTCGTCAATTTTATGATCGATACGCTCCATTTGCTGTGCCAACAGCTCATCTATCATTTCGGGGGTACGGCTTGACTTGAGCTTTTTTATTTCAGCCAAGGTCATGCCCAATGCCTGGCATGTGCGGATAAGGTTCACAACCGCCAACTGCCCGTTGGAATAATAGCGGTAATTATTCTCTCCGCGCGATTCGGGCGAAAGGAGGCCGATCCTTTCGTAATGAAGCAGGGTATCGCGGGTCGTCCGTGTGAATTCGGCAAAATCGGCAACAGTGAAGATTTCGTTACTTTTCATAAGCTTACTTCCGTTTTATTTTTACTATAACATACTCATTGGGGTAAAACAAGGGTTATATGGATAAAAAACGGTAGAGTTTTTATCCGGTGGTGGAACAAAAATACGCTTAAGATTAGCATTCAGGCGATTTTTGAATCGCTGCGTATTCTTCCGCTTACAAGAAAAAAATTTCAATTACCTATTGACATATGCGTAACACCATAGTGTATCGTCAAGATGGTGATAAAAATGTTTACTAAAAAAATTCATGAAGGCGAATTTGTGCAAATATCGCCGGCCGGTGAAAAGCCGGAAAACAAATCATATACCTGCAAAGTTGAACTGGTTGAAGAAGAAAGCGTGCTGATCCACGCGCCGTTTGAAAAAGGGGATTATGTGCAGTTATCAAAGTCTGAGCCGTATTTGCTCAAATTTACAAACAGCATGTATCTCTTTAAAGCGTCTATCAGCAAAGACATATTAAGAGACGGATTTAGGCTTATTGAGTTTAAGCTGACGGACGAAGGGAAAAGCATTCAGCAACGGGAGTTTTTCCGATTGGCATGTAATATGCCAGCCACATTTAAGTATTTGAAAAAAAACGAACAGGGCCAGCTTATTTCGAATGAATCCCATGAGGGCATAATATGCAATTTGAGCGGCGGCGGCATTAAGCTGATGACAAGGCTGGATATGGAAGAAAACGACAGTATTTTCATCACTTTGCATTTAGACCACTACGATCTGCCGCTGACAGGGGAAATCAGGGTAAAGCATGCCGGCTCCGACGTAAGCAATCAATTTCAATATGGCGTAATGTTTAGTTACATATCCAACTTCGACCAGGATAAAATCGTCAAATACCTTATGCATCATCAAAACCGCCGCATAAAACCCGAAATAAGCAATGGGAGAAGATGCAGCGAGGCAAGATGCAGCAGGAGATGAGGGGAATTGCTGTCAAAATGCACAAAATTATGATAATGATGCGTCTAAATACTGTTGACAATGTACAAATTTTATGGTTTAATTCACAGTATATCACAAACATCAGTAGGAGGACACACTATCATGATGAAAACACTTCAAAAACTTGGCAAATCACTGATGCTTCCGGTCGCGGTTTTGCCGGCCGCCGCCATTTTGATGGGGGTCGGATATTGGATAGATCCGGCCGGCTGGGGCGGGGAGTCCGCGCTTGCGTCATTTTTAGTCACAGCCGGCGCCGCGATCCTCGACAATATTCCGCTGCTTTTTGCGGTAGGGGTGGCATTCGGGATGGCCAGAGAGCAAAGCGGTGCCGCGGCGTTGTCCGGGCTGGTCGGATTCATGGTGATTACCACCATGCTCACGCCGGGTTCGGTGGGCAACCTGCTAAGGCGCGAGCTTTCTCAGATACAGGAGATGGCTTTTGACCATATAGGGAACGTTTTCGTTGGGATTATTTCCGGCTGCGTTGCGGCAAGCGCGTACAGCCGCTTTTATAAGACCGAGCTGCCCGCCGCTATGTCGTTTTTCAGCGGCAGGAGGCTTGTGCCAATAGTGACGGCGGTTGCAATGCTTATCGTTTCCTTTATTTTCCTGATTATTTGGCCGCCGATCTACTATGGGCTGTTGGCATTCGGCGAAGCCATATCAGGTCTGGGCGCTTTTGGCGCGGCCTTATATGGCTTTTTCAATCGTCTGCTTATCCCCGTCGGGCTGCATCACACGCTCAACGCGGTGTTCTGGTTTGACTTTATCGGCATAAACGACCTTCACAACTTCTGGCGCGGTACCGGCGTAGTCGGGCAGACCGGTATGTACATGGGCGGCTTCTTTCCCGTCATGATGTTCGGTCTGCCGGGTGCGTGTATGGCCATGTACAGGTGCGCTAAGGACAAAAACAAAAAAGCGGTTTTCGGATTATTGTCGGCGGCCGCTTTTGCGTCATTTTTCACGGGCGTCACGGAGCCTGTTGAGTTTTCCTTTATGTTTGTAGCGCCGTTGCTGTACGTCGTTCATGCCTTGCTGACCGCGGTATCCATGTTCATCACCGCTTCGTTCCAGTGGTTCGCGGGCTTTGCCTTCAGCGCGGGATTCATTGATCTGTTTCTCAGCACAAGGGTGGAGTATTCGACCAACTGGTACATGCTGATACCCCTTGGAATTGTATACTTCTTCGTGTATTTCTTCCTTTTCAGCTTACTTATCAGGAAGTTCAACCTCCATACCCCCGGGCGCGAAGAAGACGACATTGAAGCAGAAATGACGGCGGTACTCGCAAGCGACAATTACACTGCCGTTGCCGCTGATATACTTGACGGGCTTGGCGGTAAGGACAACATATCAGAGCTGGACTACTGCGCCACAAGGCTGCGCATCGAGGTTATAAACTACGAGCAGGTAAATGAGAAGAAAATCAAGGCGGCCGGGGTATCCGGGGTAATCCGCCCGAGTAAGACTTCAGTTCAGGTCATTATCGGCACAAAAGTACAGTTTGTCATGGACGAGATGAAAAAGCTGATATAGTTTCTCGGATGACGTCTCGGATGATGTGTTATAATAAAACGCTATGATAATAAAAAACGCAATGGTTTTCAGGGAAAACGGCTCTTTTGAAAGGGGCGACGTCGCGATGTCCGGTGAGTTCTTCTCCGCTCCCGTCTTAGGCGGGAGGGGGAGCCTCGCCGCTTCGCGGCTTGCCTCCGGTGAAGATGATGTTTTGGATGCGGCCGGGTGCTACGCTATTCCCGGACTTATTGATATCCACCTCCACGGCTGCCTTGGGCACGACTTTTGCAATACCGATATCAGGGGAATTGAGAAAATGGCGCGCTATCAGGCGGCAAACGGAGTCACGGCCATTTGCCCGACAACAATGACGCTGCCCGAAGGGCAGCTAATACCGGCCTGCGAGCGCATATCCGCCTACCGAAGCCCGGGAGGCGGTGCGGAGCTTGCGGGCATTTACCTTGAAGGGCCGTTTATTTCCCAAAGCAAGCTCGGGGCGCAAAACCCCGCGTATGTACGAGTTCCAGATCAGGATATGTTTCACCGTCTGCAGACGGCGGCGGGCGGGTTGGCAAAAATAATAGCCTTTGCCCCTGAAGCGGAAGGCGCGATGGAGTTTATTGACGCTGTGCGGGAACAGATCGTATGCTCTCTTGCTCATACTGCGGCGGACTATGAAACCTCACTTGAGGCGCTGCGGCGCGGGTCTCGGCAGGTGACGCATCTATATAACGCCATGCCGCCCTTCAACCACCGTGACCCCGGCGTTATCGGCGCCGCTCTGGACAGCCCGGACTGCAATGTCGAGCTAATTTGCGATGATGTACATGTCCACCCAAGCGTTGTACGCGCGACAATGCGCATGTTCGGCGGCGGGCGGGTCATAATGGTCAGCGACAGTATGATGGCAACAGGGCTGGCCGACGGCGTCTATGAGCTTGGCGGCCAAACGGTGAGGGTGAAGGGCAGCGTATCGCGCCTCGATGAGGGAGGGGCGATTGCCGGCTCTGTGACTAATCTGATGGACTGCGTGCGCACGGCAGTGATAAAGATGGATGTTCCTCTTGCCGCCGCCGTTAAATGCGCAAGCGTAAACCCGGCGAAAGCCATTGGAATCTTTGACCTGCGCGGAAGCATCGAACCGGGTAAATACGCCGACCTTGTTTTGCTCAGCGAGGATCTGTCGATACGTAATGTTTTCTTAAAAGGGGCTGAGATTCCCGCAATGCATAAATGATATTATTCCCTTATATGCCCAACGGGCATAAGATATAAAGGCTCTTCATCCGACGGAAGCATGAGCAGACTGCTAAGCGCACTGTCTGTAAATGCGCCTATGGCGCATGTGCCCAATCCCAAAGACTCCGCCTGAAGGTAAATATTCTGAGCGGAATGCCCTATTTCCATAAACACATACCTTTCACGCCCGCGCTGACCGTATCTTGCCTCAACCCTATCAAATACGGCGGTGTAAATAACTGTTATTGCGGCGTCTTTTAGCATAGCCTGACTTAAAGAAGCTGCACTGAGTTCTTCTCTTACGTCCCTGTCCACCACCCTCACTATCATATGCTCCCCGGGTATGTATTTGTATACACCGGACTCGATTCCTGCCACATTTCCGGCGGCTACGTAGATTTCCAGCGGGTACAGCGCGCCCGCGGAAGGGGATGTGCGCAGCCCGCCTCCGGGCGGCGGATTGTCGGGCATAGGCTCTGTAATCCCATAGGCAGCCCACAGAATTTGCGACAGATGCTCTTCAGAGAGTTCTTTGCTTTGAAAGTTTCGTTGTGAGCGGCGGTTCATCAATGCTTCTTCAACGCTGATGCCGCCGCCGGTTTCCGGGGGAGATAAGTAATAAGTCAACTGTGAGTTCGCTGTTTCGGACAATACATGGGCGATTTCCCGGTTGATGGGAGGCTCAACTTGACAACCGGAAAGCGAAAATAATAAAATCAGAATTATCAATCGCAGTATTGGTATTTTTTTTTGTATATTTTTCATACGCACCTGCCACTTAAATTATAATCGAATTTTATCACATTCGCCACCGCCTTTCAAATCATAACACACGGCATTGACATTGTATCTATTAATCTGTATAATCGACTAAACTACATCCTGCGCTAAATGGAGGAGTTCTTGCGCAGTGTTTTTATGTTTGTCCGGTAATCTGCCCGGAGACCTACAACAGAGAGCTATCGGGAGCCATAATGAGGTAGGAGGCTTCAATATTGAGAAATGAATATTATTTTGATAATGAGATAGCAAATAAGCCGATTAGGATAGCGATCATCTTATATGTATTGATAAAAACAGCTTTCTACTTTTTGCTTTTTGGTCAGGAGTGGTGGATACCGCGTACAGCAGCCAGCCTACTGGTTTTGGTCGTGCTTTTTGCGCTTACTAAAACAAAAAAACTATCCAGAAGGCAGCTTGCTGTCGCGCTTCCGTATATATTGGCTGTTATTGAGCTTACTCACGCATCGCTTTTTGGCGGCGACAGGATAATATATATATTTCTTATGGCCATCGCTCTGGTGAGCGTTATGTATGTCGATTCACCGGGTGTGCTTATCATGACAACGCTGACCGCCGCGACGGTCGCTTTTTTCATTTTTGTTCTGGGAATACAGCTTCTTGGCGAAGGGTATTCGTTTCATGACGAGTTATTTAACTTCGTCGGCATGATTTTGTTCTACGCATCAATTTATGTTTTTTGCAGGTATACTTGGAAGCATCTTATATATGCCAATCAGGCAAAAAGCGATTTTTTAGCCACGATGTCCCACGAAATACGCACGCCAATGAACGCAATCATCGGCATAGCGCAAATCCAGTTGGAAAAAGGGCAATTGCCGAAGGAGTACGAACTGGCTATGAGCCGTATACGGAGTTCCGGCAACAATTTGCTGGCAATTATTAACGACATTCTGGATTTGTCAAAGATTGAAACGGGTAAAATGGAATTAAACGCCGTTGAATATGATGTGCCGGGCCTTATCAGCGACGTGTCGCAGATTAATGCCGTGCGGCTCGGCGCCAAGTCGGTTGAGCTGATACTCGATATCGAAGAAAGCCTTCCCTCAAAATTGACCGGGGATGATACCCGTCTGAAGCAGATACTAAACAATCTGCTTTCTAATGCCATAAAATATACCGATCAAGGGCATGTAAGGTTTACGGCAAAACACACGGAGCATCGAGGGGGTATTGCACTCAGCTTTACTATTGAGGATACGGGGCAGGGGATAAAGCCGGAGGATCTGAAAAGGCTTTTTACCAAGTATTCGCGCTTTAACACAGAGGCCAACCGGTCTGTCGAGGGAACGGGTATCGGCCTTAGCATAACCAAGAGCCTCGTTGATTTGATGGGGGGCACGATCGAGGCGCACAGCGAATACGGAAAAGGCAGCGCATTTACGGTGACTGTAGCACAAGAAGCTGTAGAGTGCGAGGCGATAGGCGAGAGTGTTGCGGAAAAGCTCAGAACGTTCACATATGCGGCGGAAAAAAAGGAGAGGCGGCAGCGCATCCGTGAAGTCATGCCCTATGGAAAAGTGCTGATTGTCGATGATGTGGAGATTAATCTTTACGTTGCCGAAGGCATGATGGCGCCATATGAACTGGAAATCGCCACGGTACTCAGCGGTCAGGCTGCGATAGAGAAGGTCGAAGGCGGCGAAATATACGATATAATTTTCATGGATCATTTAATGCCGCAGATGGATGGGCTGGAAACCACGCAAAAACTGCGTGATATGGGATACTCCGGTGCAATAGTAGCGCTGACAGCCAACGCTTTGGCCGGCAGCGCCGAGATGTTCAAGCGTAATGGGTTTGACGATTTTATCTCAAAACCGATAGACGTTAGGTTTCTGACCAATGTTTTGAACAAGTATGTCCGTGACAGGCATCCCGAAGAAGCTGACAGGGCCAGACCGAAAAAAACTTTAGACATTGACACTATATTCTGGGATAGTCTTGATGAGATCAAAAAAGGCCGCATCAGCCTGGGTGAAGAAATGCCTGTGATCGTGTACAGGCTGATGCTGTACTCCATGCGGGATGCGCTGTCAAAGGATTTCGGGGAAGAAAAAGCGAGGCGGTTCCTGTACGAGTCCGGTCATATCGCCGGAATGGATTTTTCCAGAAACACACTGGATCTGGATTTGAGTTTCAGGGACTTTACCTCAAATCTGCAGAAAACGATGCGGATGTATAAAATCGGAATACTGCGCATGGAATCTTTAAACGAAGACTCCGGGGAAATCGTTTTGTCTATTCTGGAGGATCTGGATTGCAGCGGGCTTCCCATCAGAGGGAAAACCGTCTGCGATTATGACGAGGGGTTTATTGCCGGCATACTCGAGGTCTACACCGGAAAACCTTACAATGTCAGAGAGGTAGACTGCTGGGCAACCGGCAGCAGGGCATGCCGGTTCGAATGTTCCGTAGGAGATCATACGCGGGAATGTGCTGAAAGGTCACATTAAGGAACGGCTAAGCAGTTTGTTCGCAGATGACATTTTTGCTTTCAGGCATAATACTTTAGCTAAAAGAAGAGAAACGCCGTATACCATTGGTATTACAGCGTTTCTCAGGGTTCTCATGGTGGGCCCTCAGGGACTTGAACCCGGGACCGTCCGGTTATGAGCCGGATGCTCTAACCAACTGAGCTAAGGGCCCATGAGGTTTTGCTAAAGCATCATAGGCTGCGGCAAAACGGAGACCCAAGTCCAACGCGGGGAACGCTCATTTATTATACACAGTCCTGCGGAAAATGCAAGGGGTAAATTAAAAAAAACACTGGGAGCATTGTTCGAGCATTATTCAATACGGAATCACACAAGAGTACAGTTTAGCGAGGCTGAATAACTATGCTGAAAAGAATAACGTATAACTCCCCTATAGTGCTGACATTCGCGGCTTTGTCGCTATTATCGCTTGTACTCGGAGGTCTTTCCGGAGGCGCTGTCACACAACTTCTGTTCTGCGTTTACAGGGCGCCGCTAACCGATCCGCTGACATACCCGCGCTTTTTCCTTCACGTCTTGGGCCACTCAGGCTACAGCCACTATATGGGCAATATGCTGCTCCTGCTGGTAATCGGCCCGCAATTGGAGGAGCGTTTCGGCTCATCATCGCTTTTATCGGCTATTTTTGCAACGGCATTCGTTTCAGGGCTGGTGCAATTTGTGCTTTTCCCTCATGCGGCGCTTTTGGGCGCAAGCGGTATAGTATTTATGATGATAATAATGTCAACCTTCCTTGTGCATAAGAAAGGGACGCTGCCGCTCACGATGCTCCTTGTTTTTGTGCTATATATCGGCGGGGAGGTTTTTAGAGGAATTTCCCAAAGCGACAACATATCACAGCTTTCGCACATTCTTGGAGGAATATGCGGCGGCGTGTTCGGACATGTGCTAACATTGTATGCCGGGGGAAATAAGAAATGAAGTTTCGCGCCAAAAACCTCACCTCCGCGTCATGGCGGGCTTGACCCGCCATCCCCTGCGGAATTCGGAGGGATTGCGGCTCGGAGGCCGCAATGACGAAAAGAGTTTTCGAGGAGATTCCCTAACCAACACAAAAACCCGAATGCCTCACTGATGACTTTATGTCTAGCGAAACGTTCGGATTTTTTGTGCGTGGCACGCCATCCGTAAGTCAAGCCCACGCTAAAACATTTTTAGTGTGGGCTTGACTTGTTCTGCCGATAATCTATTAGCTGAGAAAACCAGCATGTGCTCTCTTTTATGCCAGCGCCACCCGCACATAGTCGTCAACTTCCTCAAGTATACCAAGATCACCTGTAAGATGAAATGGCTCATAAGCATCTGCAACGAATAACAGTAAATCCGTCTTTCGATCAAGATCGAGAAAGTCACCGATCGACAAACCGTGAGCCTTGCAATAAAGATTCGCAATGCGGATCTGCATATATAGAATATGGTTGAGTTTTTCAAATGGCATTAATTGTCCCTCCTAAACTTTCTCCCATTCTGCCCAGTTGCCTTGTTCTTCGGCTTGGAGCATATCTAGTATGCTCATCGCACTTTCAAAGCAGAGGCGGGACTGCGGATCCTGAAGCAACTCGTAAGTCTTTGTCTCCATAATTATACGCAATGCTTCTGTCGGTGACAAGTCTTTTTCTTTCGCATATTGTGAAACTACAATCGTAGCAACTATATCAGCACAGAATTGCGCTTTTTCCGGTTCAACACTCATTGGAGTTTCTCCTTTCGGATTAGCGTCAGACAGTCAATTGCCTGCTGCGTTGCAAAAAAGTATTGCGATGGCAGCTTGTACGGTAATAGCAATCGAACCAGTTCGTCGATTGCAGCGTCACTTCCTACTTCACCGACGCCGCCCGACATATAAAACTGGATGGTCGGGTTAGTAAAATCGTTAGCTGTTGGTCCAATGACAATATCATACTTATGAGGTATGCCCTTGTTGCTGCGGTTTAAAGTGATGAACCGCCCCCATTCCCTGTCGGCTTCAGTGAACTCTTTGACCGCTAAACAGTTCGATTTGTCCTTGTTGAACTGATATTGGTATAGCCATTTTTCAACAAGACCATGTCCGAAGTTGTGCCACCGCGACTTCGAAATTCGCATTTCAGCGTTTCTTAACGCCATCGACTCGGCGTGACCGATGACGGCAGATGCATAAAACCCCTGCCCGAAGTCCTTGTATGGTCTGCCTTGCTTCAAGTCAATAATACTAAAATCAAATGATGACCCGTGATAAAGTGTAATCGTATTCAAACTTAACCTCCCGTGCGCTTCTTATTTTGCCATTGACTCGCAAACTATATCAAAACGGGGAACGCGGCGAAATCAATCCGTCTCCATAAGAAAGGCTTATAGCAAAGCCATTCCTCGCCTCAGTGCCGTCCGTGATGGCACAATAGAACAATTGCCTGTCCTTGTCATACATGATTGTAATGATTCGCTTGATTATGGAGGATTATTTCGTCACACGCAAAAGAATTACGTAACGCGTAAAAGGTGTCAAAAAAGCCTCCGGTCAGGAATCGATCCTGAGTGGAGGCTTCTTCTTTTTATCTGCCCCTGTTGAGCGGAGCGAGCAACACGAATCCGTCTGTTGTCAAGTATATGACCACATCGCCTATCTCGTTCGTATAGGCTCTGTTGGGACGTTCGTATAGCTCTGGTGTGGCACGCCCTGAGAGATTCGAACTCCCGACCTTCTGGTCCGTAGCCAGACGCTCTATCCAGCTGAGCTAAGGGCGCACATTGCGATGACATGTTAACATGATACGGCTTAAAATGCAAGCAGAAAATTCGATTGGGGTGTAGATATAAATTGGTGGTACTTGCCGCTAAAGCCCCTGCCCTCTTTATCCAAATAGAGGGCAGGGGGCTGAAACGACATTTACCGGCAAAAATTATCTACACCCATTCGAGTGCGCCCGAGTGCGCCGGCAAGAGATTTACCGGAGATTTGATACAAAAAAATTCTGGGCACAATTTGCCGTCGCCGGTCATGAATTGTAAAAAATTTGAATTTACACATAACAATTTTAAATTTGAATTTGCATTCGCACGCAAGATTGGTTATACTGTATCTGCTTGCGGTCGAAATAATACTGCAAATCTTTGTGACCGAGAGTATAAAAGTGTTCTTTGGGGGAGCGCCGATATGCCTAAAACACGTTTGATGATCATTGATGATTCACTGTTTTTCAGGACTTTTCTCACTCAAAAGCTCGGAAGGGAGACATCTATTGAGATTGTAGGCAGCTTTGGCGACCCTATTGAGGCGTCAACGCAGATACATTCACTCCGTCCCGACGTTATAGCCCTGGATATGGAAATGCCCCGGATGCGCGGCAATGAGTTTTTGCGTACTGTCATGCCTAAGCACCCAAACGTCAAGACCATAGTTATCAGCGCACTTTCCGGCAATGTATTTGATGCTATGCATGCCGGCGCAATAGATTTCGTCGGAAAACCCGGCTCACGGCCGGGCTTCGATGAGGGGCAATTCATACAGGAGATCGTCCAAAAAATTAAAATCGCCGCAGCCGCGCATGTGGTAATGCCGAGCGCCGCCCCCACATCCGCGCGGATCAGCATTTCCGGCGCGTCGTCGAAAAACCTTATTGCCATCGGCGCATCCACCGGCGGAACGGAGGCTATTCTGGAAACAATCAAGCGTTTCCCCGCAAACGCGCCCGGGGTAGTCATTGTACAGCATATGCCGCCAGTATTCACAAAGATGTATGCGGAACGCGTAGACAGAACATGCGCTATGAAAGTCCGCGAAGCGCAAAACGGAGACCGTGTCGAGCAGGGGACCGCATTAATAGCACCCGGCGGGGACATGCAGATGTACCTGCGCCAGGACAGCGGCGGATATTACGTCTACCTGACCCCCGGAGCAAAGGTCAGCGGTCATTGCCCGTCTGTAGACGTGTTGTTCGAATCTGTCGCAAAGACCGCGGGAAGGAACGCGGTTGGCGTACTGCTCACAGGCATGGGCGCCGACGGCGCGAACGGCCTTGCCGCAATGAGGAGGGCCGGCTCCCACACTATCGGGCAGGATGAGGCGTCTTGCGTTGTGTACGGAATGCCTATGGTCGCGTATAATATGGGCGCCGTCTGCGAGCAGCTTCCCCTGTCTTCTATCGGCGATGCCATACTGCGCCGGTTTTCACGCTAGTGTCTAACCGCATAAATAACATCAATTACATGGCGAGGATTTTTGTTGTCAGGCGGCGTGGGAAATCTGCAGGAATGCCTGTGGCCTTTCAAAGATTTACCGCGCAGCATGGCGGCAAAAAGACCGCCAGATAATGGTGCGTATTTATGCGGTTAGGCACTAATACATAATCGCCGAGGGATTCTGTCGTCCGGCAAGGCGGATGATTTTTCAAACACGCCCTATGTATTTGCGCAGATTTTCCAATACCATGTCAAGATCAAGGGGCTTGCCGAGGTGGCCGTCCATTCCCGCAGCAAGACATGATTCAATGTCCTCCCTGAATACATTCGCGGTCATCGCAATAATTGGCAGCCTTTCGCGGCGCTCATCAGCCATTGCGCGTATTCTGCGCGTTGCCTCAAGCCCGTCCATTTTCGGCATCTGCACATCCATGAGCACAATATCGTATTTTTCAGGGGCCGCCGCTACCATGCTGACGGCCTCTTCGCCGTTTTCGGCACATTCGATATTAAGCCCCGTGCTTTCCAGGAGCGTTATGAATATCTCGCGGTTGATTTCAATATCCTCGGCAAGGAGGAGCTTTTTGCCCTTAAATTCGCCGTCTTCCAAAACGCATTTATCACCAACGCAGCTCATGCCTAAACACTCATTTATGCAATCAATAACCATTGATGACAGCAGCGGTTTCAACAGATGTTTGTCAACGCCAGCCCGGTACGCGTCTTGCTTTATTTGCTCCCAGTCCAGGGCTGTAATCATTATGACTACGGTCGGCCTGTTTCCCGCGTTGGATTTTATCCATTTTGTCAGCTCGATTCCGTCCATGCCGGGCATTCGCCAGTCTACGAAGCAAATGTCGAACACTCCGTGCCGTTCGATGATGCTGCATGCCTCAAAGCCGTCTGACGCCAGAGCGCAGTCAATGTCAAGCTGGCTGAATATGTCTTGAAACTGGCTGCGGGTTTCGAGCATGTCGTCAACGACCAGAATCTTTACGTTTTCCCAGTTTACGCCGGAATCAAGCAATGAACGTGAGCTCTCGCTGCCGCAAATCGCTTTTATGGTGAAAATAAACCTCGCGCCTTTTCCGAGTTCTGATTCTATCCATATACTGCCGCCCATAAGTTCGATGATGCTTTTGGATATGACCAGCCCTAAACCAGTGCCCCCAAACTCGCGGCTCATGCCGCTTTCCGCCTGCTCGAAAGCTTGGAACAGTTTTTTCTGCTTTTCAGGGTCTATGCCTATTCCACTGTCGGCTACTTCGATACGCAGCTCGCAGGAATCGTTTGTTATGCCGGCCAAATGCGCGTCAAGCCAGACGTTGCCCCCTTCTGGCGTGAATTTCGCGGCGTTCGACAGAAGGTTCATTATTACCTGCGCCAGACGTTGGTCGTCGCCCACAATGAAGCGCGGTATATCCTTGTCGATGCTCACATTGAGGCTTTGCTGTTTTTCATCTACGCGGAAGTTAATGACTTCAATGACTTTTTGCAGCATTTTCTCGAAATTAAACTCAACAGGCGTCAGTTCCAACTTGTTGGCTTCAATCTTTGCCATGTCGAGCACATCGTTAATAATACCGAGCAGATGGGACGAGGCGTCTCCGATTTTGCTCAAAGCGTGATTTTTTTGCCGGATATCCTCCGATTTTTTACCTATAGCCGTCATGCCGATGATTGCGCTCATTGGCGTGCGGATTTCATGGCTCATGTTGGAAAGGAAAAAGGTCTTCGCCTGGCTAGCTTCCTCAGCTTTGTTTTTGGCGTTTATGATATCGGTAACGTCGTTCCATTTTATTACCACCCCATTCACATTTTTGTCGATCATGGGCGTATTTGTTATACGATATGTTCGCGGGTGTCCGCTGTTTGTTATATCCGCGATAATGTCATGGCGCGACGTCTCGTCCTGACCTACGGCAAGGGCCAGCATGTTCGCAAGGTCGGCAAACAATTTGGGTTCGGTGATAGCTGCGTATATATCAAGAATGTTTTTGTTCTCAATATTCTCAAAATGCTCCACGCCGATTTCGCTAAGGAACGAATCTGAGCAGTATGCTATGTTCAGCTGGCTGTCCGCCAGAATCAAAAAATCCACACTGTTCCTCATCAAATGTGTAAGGAAAATGTGATGCTTCTCATTTTCCGCGACCAGCGTGCGGAACATGTTCATCTTAACGCTGAAATTGCTTTCAAGGGCGGTAATCGTGCGGTCGCGCTGGGCCAGTTCACGGGCTGTGGCGCGTAATTCCGCTTTAAGCCTGCGATTCTCCTCTTCAAGATCGGCAACTTCAGTTTTGGGTTCTGAATCATTTTTCATTCAGGCACCCCCCTCCCAACTATACCCGCGATCGCGAACATAAATGAATCAACTAAAAGAGCAGGCTATAAGAGTGTAGTTATGCAAGGCGTTGACAAGCTTTCCGGTTTTGTCAAAAACAGGGCAGATTTCACCGCCTGAATATGCCACGGAATAATTAAGCGTGTCATTGTGTTTTTCCAGATACTCATCCGCACATTCGGCAATCTTTTGGGCTTCCGCAAAAAATTTAGTCCCCAAAGACCATGCCCGCGCCGCGCAGCTGTACGAAATTATATTGTTCCTTTTGGCCTCGCTCAATCCGCAAAAAAGGTTCTCCGCGCTCTTAAGCGTTTTCTCGCCGTCCACATAGGCAAATTTTATTTTTGTACCGACTTCCATAGTGCCGGTGGAAATAATGTGTTCCGTGCCTTCGACAATTCCAAGAAAAGCGCGGACCAGCTTAATTCCGTTAGCATATGTAAAGATGGCCGGAACCGCCCAAACCGCAGAACCGGCAACAGCGTTATCCGTTGTTACCATGCCTTGATCCTTCAAATAGCGCAGAGCGTTTATGTTGTTTATCTTTTTCAGCGTGAGCCCTTCCGAATCTGTAATTTCCGCGATGCCGCCATAGCTATCGTCAAAGGCAAAGGCAGAGGTAACCTGAAAAGAAGGCTCAATATTGCCATAAAAGGCAATAAACGCAAAAGCGACGGGTGAAATTTTGCCGCACCCTATCACGAAGTTTGCGCCCTCGCTGCCTTCCGTATGAAACGATATTGTGCCGAACATCGGAAACGGATCCGGCTGCGCGTTTGCCGCCGCTACTAATTCATCGCCGCCATAGTTTTGCAAAGGCGGAATAAAGGGCATTACCAATTTCGGCTTTTCCACTGCGCACATGTCCTGATACAACCGTGTTATTTCATCAGAAATCTGCTCCCGTGACTTGGCGTCAACCCCCTCCAATACGCGGACGGAAAAGCTTGTATCGTCGCTTGTGATCATCGTCACGGACAAGGCAATATCCCCATAGTCCCCGTTGACGGCCAAATACGATGACACGCACCCGACCAGTTCAAAGGGCAGATTGTCGATCATGGCCCGGCAGACGCCGGTCTCGACAAACTCGTAATAAAAATGGATTATTCCGATAGTGTTTTTCAACGCGTTTTCCGCAGGGGCAAGCTGCTCTAATATTTCTTGCACAGCCGCTTGCGCGTTGTCAATCTCTCTTGTAAACGCCGTGTAAAACCTGATCATTGTTTCCTCCTAACCGGTAACGGTCACATATACCAACGTCTGGTTTATGAGCTGGTAAGCAATTTCGCCGAATGTGACAGGCCCGGTGAATTCTCCGATTTTTTTCCCTTCAAGCTCTCCATACAGGAAGTTTAGGATGCAGTTACATGAAAATACCGCGTCGGCGCCACTGATTTTGGAAATATGGCTTTGGAACGCCGCCGCATAATCCGGCATATTTTTTGCGATCCTGTACTTAATACCGCTGAACACAGGCGCGTAGAAATTGACGATTCCGTCCTCAATCGACTTAAACGACGTATTTACGCCGTTGCCTGAATAATCCCCGACAAGCGGGAGCTTGATATCTATGCCGTTTTGAGCTATGTAGTCGGCGAAAATTGTTTCCTTGCCGTCAATATAGCAGCGCTCCGCCGAAAAGCCTTCCTCGGCAAATTCGATGACCGGTGAGTTTTCATCCTGAGCGAATATGTTTATTGTCTCTATTCTGACGGTTTTATCCTCGGGTACATTCAGATGCATTGCGACCGCCTTGTCCGTGAAAGCTTCAGTCGTCAGGCCATTGACGGAGACCGGGGTTTGACCGCCGGGGACACTGAGGTTAAAGCCGGAGATCCATCCGGTAATATTTCGCATAAATATGCTTTCGAAGCTAGCGGCGTTTTCAGCATATACGGTATGCACAATGCTGTCAAAAGGCACTATTAGTATTGAAAACCCATTTTCATAAGCGTCGCACGCCACATTTGCGATTTCGTCCGCGCCGTAGGATTTAATGGAGAAATCCTTGTAAGGAAATTCCGTCACTACCAGCATTTCCCCGGAAACCTCCCCGCCGCCTTCACCCATGAAATACTCTGTGGAGCCGCCTATCCAATTGCCCTTTGGGAGCATTCGGAGCAAAGACTCCGTCCCCGCAATGTGAAGCAGTTTTCCGGCGTCTATTTGCCCGGCCGTGTCTTCAAAAGTCATAACATTGCTTATGCCACCCATACTGAATGTCTTTGAGATGTTTTCATAATCAACGCTCATAATGGACTTGAACTTGTCAAGGAACGCGTTGATTTCACCGGCACATTTAGTCAAAGTTGATTGTGTTGAATCCTGGAGATAAAGCTTTTTCAGCCTTGCAAGCAACATGGAAAAGCCAAGCTGTTCAAAGGCTTGATCCCCACGCAATAGTCTTTCGGCTTCATGCATTGTTACCTTCATTTTACCCCTTCTTCCCCAATGTAATTGTATTTGTTCAGCGGCTCAAATCAGCCAAAAATACCGTACTATAATCACACGCCGAGCATTATATCACATATATTTGCCGGATGCACTTTTTTTTCAACTTTTTTATAGATTCATGCTTTTCACTATTGCCGTGGCGAGATGTATCCTATATACTGTATGCTGTATGACACGCATTGCGCGTCCGGAGGCGTCGGTTCATGGCTGCTAAAACTAAAAACAGCGCGCGGGGACTGAGTCTGAATTTACGCGGCTTCAGGCTGCCTCGCGCCGTTTACATAACAATATGCGTCCTGCCCGCGGTACTGACCGCACTATTCTACGTGCTTCGGATGAGCACGGGCGTGATGGACTGGGCCGTATCAAGCATCTCCGCCCCTGTCAGGGGTTTTTTGGGTATGCTAAGCTCTGTCTACCCATTCTCACTTGCGGAGGTCTTTTGTACGGCTGCCGTTGTATGGCTGTTTTATTATATCTTCAAGACCGCTTCCTTGACGTCGCGGAGAAGCGGGAAGCTAAAGATAATATCAAAACGTCTGCTGACAGTTGTTGTCGTGGCCCTCTATGTGTGGAGCCTGTATTGCTGGCTGTGGAACATCGGCTACTTTGCGACCGGTTTTGCGGAAAAAAACGGCTTATACGGGGAAGGCATAACGACGGCTGAGCTTGCTGCCGTCACCAGGTTATTCGCGGATAATGCAAACGAGCTGGCCCCCTTGGTAGAGCGGGACGAAAACGGCCGCTTTATCGAAGATCACCGTCGTATATTAGACGCGTCTGCGGAGATTTATGAAAACCTGTCAGAGCAGTTGCCAAGCCTGGACGGCAGGGTTTACAGGCCAAAATCTATGATGTTTTCGTGGCTCATGAGCCGCATGGGATATACCGGTATTTATTTTGCGCTTACAGGTGAGGCAAATATCAACATCAACGCCCCGGGATTTCTGATGCCTGCGACGATAGCGCACGAGCTTGCCCATCAGCTTGGCGTCTTTGCCGAGGATGAGGCGAATCTTGTTGCGGTACTGGCCTGCGTCACTTCGGAAAACACCGTTTACGAATATGCCGGATACCTTATGGGCCTTATGCGCCTTTTAAGCGCCCTCACGATAGAAGACCCTGAAGCGGGGCTTGAAATAAGCGAAAGCCTCAGCGATTTAGTCGTTGGCGACTGGCAGCATAATTTCGATTACTGGCAGTCTCAGAAAACTGTGAACACCGGCGTCGGAGTAATCGACACAGCCCTCACGGCAGTGACCGAAACAGTCAGCGACGCAGTAGACTCGGTTTACGACAGCTTTCTGAGGTCAAACGACCAAGAACTGGGTATAAAATCCTACGGTGCTTATCTGAATTTGCTGGTTGAGTATTTTCTTTATGTAATATGAAAGAGAGGTCAATTATGAAACATCACTTGAAAAAAATCGCGTCACTTCTTCTGCTTACGGCATTGCTGCTTGTTACCGCTTTCTCCGCCCTTGCGGAAACCGACATGGCGCCGGACGCAGACTTTATGATGACTGTCATAGAGGAGCTGTCGGCGTACCCGCGCGGAGTTGCCAACGAGGAGATATTGCAGGCGCGGCAGTACCTCATAGATAAGATTGAAGGCTTCGGCCTTGAAGTCACAACCCAGACGTTTATCTATGAAACCCGGGACTGGGGGGCCTTTAGGGATTATGTTAGCGAGCTTCCGGATGCTGCCTATACGGATGAAATTGATTGGGAATCGCTAATGCCCGGCATAATAGAATTCGAGGCTGTCAATATCATCGCGTCGATCATGCCGAACACGGAGGTTAAGACTGACGATATCCTGATAATCGGTGCGCATTACGACGCCGTAGACAACGTTCCCGGGGCTAATGACAACGCTTCCGGCGTTGCGGTTGTACTTGAGCTTATCAGGCTTCTGGCAGACGCTCCGACGGATACCGAAATCAGGTTTGTCTTTTTTGACGTGGAGGAAGTCGGCCTGATAGGCTCAATGCATTACGCCGCGTCCCTGTCCGACGAGGAGCTTGACAATGTGGTAGGCATGCTCAATTTCGACATGCTGGCCGGCGCGAGGGAAGAGACCGTCAAGGTATACTCCGCCGACGGCAAAGAGAATTTTCTGCTTGATTTACTGAGGCAAAACGAGTATTTTGAATCTGTCGAGCTTGATGTAATGCTTATGGGGTCGAGCGACCATGTGTCTTTCTTTACAATGCTGATTCCCGCTTTGTGCTTCTCACATGACATTATTTTCGGGGAGTTCCATAACGAGAACGATATTATCGGCCACATAAGCCAGGATATGCTGGTGCAAGCGGCGAACAAGGGGCTTGCGATAGTCAGCGTGATTATCAGCGAGGATACGCCTTCTTTCAAAAGCTTTGCAAGGCCGGAGCGGGACGATACGATATATACATTGCATGACAATGCCCGGTTTCCGTCGTTTGCGCCGCTGAGCATGTTTGAAACGGAGACGGGGATCAGCCTGAGTCAGGTAAGGGCCCGCCACTCCGGTTCATTTATGGCGCATTATCAGGCAATGGTCAGGCTGTTTGGGATGCCGGAGGTATTAACGTTGGAAGCCACGGCTTATGTAATGGGCGAACCCCGTATATCCGGAATCTCAGTCAACATGCAGGAAGCCGGCGTTTCCTTTGACAGACTGTACGGGATACTGACGGAAGCCTTCGGAGAACCGGCTGCCGAAGGTGATGATTTCTTTATGCATTACACATGGAACAGTATTTACGGAAACTCATACTTGATACAGTACATGACGGTGCAGGATCACTATCAATTCTATATTCAGGAGTACCGCGATGAAGCCCGGGAAGGCTACACTCTGTCGGGCGGCGAGCTTGTGCGCATGGAAGAATCAGACGGCGGGGTGGAGATTCATTTTGAATACATAGACGGAGAAGTAGTTTGGGTGGAAAGCGAAAGCATGCCGTCTGAAACCCTGCAAGTAACGGAACACGCCCGCCGGGCGTGGCAAAGGCTGGTAGAACACATGACGGAAGAAGAACTAAACAATACCGTGTTCATCACAATCGGCACTGACGGGCTTTACGGAGATTTTGTCATAGATTTTATAACATACGGCAGCGGTATGACCAGGGAAACAATTGTGGCGTATATCGACTTTGAAAGCGAGAGGATGGCCGAATACATACAGGGGGGCGAAACGATTGTTTATCATTACTACCCGGAGGGGCTTTATATCTTCATTGATTACTTGGATTTAACGCACCCGTCAGGCAAAGCATACAGCGACGAAGCCCTACAGGAAAGCATTGAAGAAGCCAGGAACAGGCGCAATGCGGCGGAAACCCCGTCAATGCCGTCCGCCTGGGCGATTGAAGGAATTTTGAATGCTTTGGAGTCGGGCATTTTGTCGGAAGAAATTATGCTGGATGTTTTGGCCGTGTCAGGTTTTCAGGAAAGCATCAGCCGTGAGAATTTCTGCGTCCTTGTCTATAATCTTCTGGCCGGGCTTGTGGCGGACACAGGCTTTGCCAATGATACGGACAGCCCCTTTACGGATACGGAAAGGCCCGAGATCATTGCACTGTACAATCTCGGGATAGTGACCGGAAAAACCGAAACGGAGTTCGCGCCCTATTCAGATATCAACCGTCAGGAAGCCGCCGCGATTATGTATCGGGCAAGTATGCTTCTGGAAACCGGGATAGTTGCCTCGGATTTTGTTTTTGTTGACGACGCCGGCATTTCGGATTTCGCAAAAGAAGCGGTTTACATGATGTTTTCCGCCGGGATCATGACCGGAGTCGGCGATGATATATTCGCGCCCGGAGACGCCATCACGGTAGAACAGGCAATTCTGACGGTAGTGAGGTTATGGCTTGCCTGTGTATAGTGGTCTGTAAAGCCTAAAAACTGCATTATTTTCGGCCTTTTTTCCGCCAAGCGGACACGTCAAAACCTTGAAAGGCCACAGGCATTACTGCGGTTTTGCCGCTCCACTTGACGAAAAAAATTCTCGAAAATAATTTGCAACGTTTAGACTTTACAGACCACTAGTCTAACCGCGTTGAAAGCTGAAAGACGACCGGTGGCGGCTAAAAAGCCGCCACCGGAGTTAGTAGCCGGGTTCGATTCCGCTGTAAAAACGGCAATGTCCTGCAGTTCCTAAATTTCAGTTTTCCATAGTCCGTGGAGATTGCAGTAGGCGTATGCGGCGACAGGCTTATCGTCTGAAAAGCTGAAGGCGGCTTCCGGCTTGGACCCTACTTTCAGGCTCTTACGCTGGCCACCCTGCTCGGTTTCAACATATACAAAGGATATGTGGTGCTCTGCTTCCATAGGGTGCGGGACGCTGCCAATCGCAACGATGACGCCTGCGCCCGAAGAAGTTACGGCGGGCAGATGCTTTTCGACGCTTGCCTCGACGGTGTTGCAGGTAAGCTCTTCCATTTTTTCGCCGCAGCATACCAAGGGTACGCCCGTGTCGTTGACAAGTCCGGCCATATTGCCGCAATGGCTGCATTTGAAGAATTTCTGGTTTCCGCGCATGATGTACCTCCAATAATAATAAGATTATTTGCAAAAACTGTCATATGTCATATTTTAAGGTGTGTTCGATAATTGGCAACACGCCCTTGGGGCCTTGGACAGTTACAATGCTTGATGTGCTACAGACCCAGCTTTTGCTCCAGAATATTAAGCTCATCGGCCATCTCTTTCGGGAGCCTGTCGCCGAATTTTGCGTAGAATTCTTCTATTGAAGCGATATCGTCTATCCAGTAGGCGGTCTCAACCTCCAGGATTTCTTTCAGGGCTTCCGAGTCAAATGTCCTGCCCGGGCTAATATGGTAATCTATGCCCGAAATGTCAATATCCCCGGGGTTTGGCAGATAGCCTATGGCTGTCTCCCTTGCGTCTGTTTCGCCCTTGCAACGCCTGATCATCCAGTCGAGAACGCGGAAGTTCTCGCCGTAACCCGGCCAAATGAAGTTGCCTTCATCATCAAGGCGGAACCAGTTGACGTTAAATATTTTCGGATGATTTGTGATTTTCTTGCCCATGTTGAGCCAATGCTGCCAGTAATCGCCCATGTTGTATCCGCAAAACGGGAGCATCGCCATCGGGTCGCGGCGCACCACTCCGATTGCGCCGGCTTGGGCGGCCGTGGTTTCCGAGGCCATGATCGAACCGACGAATACGCCATGCTGCCAATCGCGGGACTGATACACCAGCGGGGCGGTCTTGGCGCGGCGTCCGCCGAAAACGATCGCGGACAGGGGCACGCCTTGAGGATCCTCCCAGTTCGGGGCGATACAGGGGCAGTTGCGCGCCGGGGCGGTGAAGCGGGAATTGGGATGGGCGCCGGGTTCGCCGGCGGAGGGGTCCCAAGGGTTGCCTTTCCAGTCCAGCGCGCCGAGCGGCGGATTTTTGTTCATCTTCTCCCACCATACGGTGTTGTCCTTGGTCAGTACGACGTTTGTAAATATCGTGTCTTTTATCGTAGTCAGCATCCCGTTTGGATTGGAATTAATGTTTGTGCCGGGGGCGACGCCAAAAAAGCCGCTTTCGGCGTTGCATGCCCACAGGCGGCCGTCGGAACCCACGCGCAGCCAGGCGATATCGTCGCCCAGCGTCCACACCTTGTAGCCCTTTTCCTTGTACCCATCCGGGGGGATCATCATCGCAAGGTTTGTTTTGCCGCATGCAGAGGGGAACGCGGCGGCGATGTAATGGGTCTCGCCCTGGGGGTTTTCGATTCCGAGGATGAGCATGTGCTCAGCCAGCCAGCCCTCGCTTTTCCCCTGATATGACGCTATTCGCAGCGCAAAGCATTTTTTGCCCAGCAGGACATTGCCGCCGTAGCCCGAGTTCATGCTCCAGATAGCGTTATCTTCGGGGAAGTGCAGGATGTAGCGGTTTTTCGCGTCGAGGTCGCATTTGCTGTGCATCCCCCGAACGAAATCGTTCGAGTCGCCCAGCATATCCAAAACGGGCTTGCCTATGCGCGTCATAATATCCATGCTGAGCACGACGTATATGGAATCGGTCAGTTCGATTCCGACCTTGGCAAAGGGTGAGCCGACCGGGCCCATTGAGAAAGGCACCACATACATTGTGCGCCCTTTCATGGAGTTTTTGAAAATCTCCGCCGCCATTTCGTATGCAACGGTCGGCGCCATCCAATTATTTGTCGGGCCGGAGTCCTCTTTGCGTTTGCAGCATATGTACGTCCTGTCTTCCACGCGGGCGACGTCGTCGATTGCCGAACGGTGGTAATAGCAGCCGGGCAGTTTTTCCTGATTAAGCTCGATCAGCTCGCCGGTGGAGCAGGCTTCCGCCCGCAGCGCGTCAAGCTGGGCCTTTCCGCCGTCTATCCAGATTATATTGTCCGGATTTGCCATCGATCTCATGTCCTCGATAAAGTCAAGGATTTTTTTGTTACTTGTCAGTGACAATGCATAAAACCTCCTATAATAAAAATTCGCTTTTTTGTATCATACTACCAGAAAAAAAATATTTCAACCTCCAATGCAAATTATTATGTACAAAATTGATAAAATAATGTATAATTCCCTTTAAATGCAAAGCGCAGTTGTATGCTTAAAATAATGAAGGAGGAAAAAGCATGAGTTCATACGGCTACTCAATGCCCGTATACTTTCAGAACATGCCCCCAATAGGAGCAGCGGTGGAGACGCCGAACGCGGAAAACGGGGAGTTTCTGAAAAAAATCGAAGGGGATATTCAAACAGAAATTTCCGGAATACTGGCCTCGGGACGCAGCGACGAATCACTGAACAAGTCAGGTCAAATGACGGCGTTGCAACGCCTTGACATGCTGCTTGACGAGGGGACTTGGTGCCCTCTGAACAGTCTGCTCAATGCCGACGATAACGCGGACGGCAGCACCGGAGTCATTACCGGACTCGGGAAGATACGTGATAAATGGGCGGTTATTATCGCATCGGACAACAAGAAGCTGGCCGGAGCATGGGTCGCGGGACAGGCGGAAAAGCTGACGCGCGCGACCGACATGGCAAAGCAGCTTCACATACCGCTTGTGTACGTTCTCAACTGCAGCGGCGTTAAGCTGGACGAGCAGGAGAAAGTATACGCCGGGCGCATCACAGGAGGCACCCCGTTCTACAGGCATTCCGAACTGATGCAGCTTGGTGTGCCGATAATAGTCGGGATATACGGCACAAACCCTGCGGGCGGCGGTTATCACGCAATCAGCCCCACTATCCTGCTGGCTCACGAGAAAGCAAATATGGCTGTCGGCGGTGCGGGCATAGTCGGAGGAATGAACCCGAAAGGTTTTGTAGATACAGAAACGGCACAGGCGCTTATAGACGCGACGAAGAACGCAAAGCGGGAAGACCCGCCGGGTGCGGTTTCCGTGCATTTCGGCGAGACGGGGTTTTTCCGCGAGGTATACACCGGCGAAGATGGCGTCCTTGAGGCGATCAAGAAATACATGGACGCAGTCCCCGCTTATAACGAAAACTTCTTCCGCGTGGCGGATCCGGCGGAGCCTGCGTATCCGGGTGAAGACCTGTATACCCACTTGCCTTCCAACCAGCGCCGCGCCTACGACGTCCGCAAGGTACTGGCGTGCCTTTTCGACGACAGCGAGTTCATGGAATACAAAGCCGGATACGGACCCGAGATCGTCGCCGGACTGGCGAGGGTAAACGGGCTTCTATGCGGCGTCATTACGAACTTCCAGGGCATGATCCCGAATTACCCCGAGTATCTGGAAAACAGCGTCGGCGTGGGCGGCAAGCTGTACCGCCAGGGGCTTATGAAGATGAACGAATTCGTCACTCTCTGCGCGCGCGACCGTATTCCGCTTGTATGGGTTCAGGATACGACTGGCATCGACGTCGGCGACCCGGCGGAATGCGCTGAGCTGCTTGGTTTGGGGCAGTCGCTCATTTTCAGCATACAAAACGCCAAGATACCGCAAATGGAAATCACCCTGCGCAAAGGCACCGCCGCTGCGCACTACGTGATGGGCGGCCCTCAGGGTAATGATACGAATGTGTTCAGCCTCGGAACGGCGGCGACCGAGATCTATGTCATGCACGGGGAAACTGCGGCCGCCGCTATGTATGCCCGCCGCCTAGTCAAGGATCAGGACGACGGGAAGGACTTGACTCCGATAATCGACAAGATGAACGCCCTAATACAAAACTACACGGACAAATCACGTCCCGGCGCGTGCGCAAAGCTTGGGTTCGTTGATGAAATAGTTAAGCTTGACGAGATGCGCCGCTACATCTGCGCGTTTGTTGGCGCCGCGTACCAGAATCCCGTTGCCATATGCGCGTTTCATCAGATGCTTACCCCGCGCGCGATACGCGAGTGGGATAGTTTAAACTGAGAGGTGAAAAAATATGGCCCAATTACCGGTTTCGACGAATAAGAATCCGCTGTACATTACAGACACAATTCTTCGTGACGCCCATCAGTGCCAGGCCGCTACGCGCATGAGAACCGAGGATATGCTGCCCGCGTGCGAAATCCTTGACAGCGTTGGCTACTGGTCACTCGAATGCTGGGGCGGCGCTACATTCGACGCGTGTCTGCGCTTTTTGGACGAAGACCCTTGGGAACGCTTACGAATGCTGAAAAAAGCATTACCCAAGACAAAGCTCCAGATGCTCTTTCGCGGCCAGAATATTTTGGGATATCGGCACTATTCCGATGACGTAGTAGATCGTTTCTGCAAGAAGTCGATAGAAAACGGCATCGACGTTGTGCGTATATTCGACGCCCTGAACGACACGCGAAATCTTGAGCAGGCGGTACGGAGCGTCAAAGAATACGGCGGGATATGCCAGCCCGCGATGTCATATACGATAAGCCCCGTCCACAGCGAGCAGTACTTTGTAGATCTTGCGATGCGCCTGGAGGACATGGGCGCCGATCAGGTATGCATAAAGGACATGGCAAACCTGCTTCTGCCGATGACGACATACAGCCTGGTATCAAAGCTTAAGGAGCGGGTTAAGGTTCCCATCCATCTTCATACTCACAACTCAGCCGGCACGGGAGACATGATCTACATCATGGCCATGCTTGCCGGCGTCGATATAGTAGACTGCGCACTTTCGCCCCTCGGCAACGGAACAGCCCAGCCCGCCACGGAATCTCTTGTAGCGACTATGGCCGAGCATGAGCGCAGCACGGGGCTTGACCTTCGAAAGCTCAGCGAGGCGGCAAAGCATTTCAGAACCGTAGCCGACAAGCTTACCGCCGGGGGATTTATTGACCCCCGCGCCCTGCAGGTCGATACGAACACCCTTATTTATCAGGTTCCGGGTGGAATGCTGTCAAACCTTATCTCCCAGCTTAAAGAAGCAAACGCGTATGACAAGTATTACGACGTTATGGCTGAGATACCCAAGGTCAGGGAAGAGTGCGGCTATCCGCCGCTCGTCACCCCGACAAGCCAGATCGTAGGGACTCAGGCCGTTATGAACATCCTTGCCGGCGAGCGTTACAAGATGGTCACCAAGGAGACCCGGGCCATGCTGCGTGGCGAGTACGGTCAGCTTCCCGCCCCGGTAAACGAGGAAGTACGCAGAAAATGCATTGGCGACGATGAGGTCATAGAATGCAGACCCGCCGACCTTCTCTCGTCCGAGTTTGACAAACTGACGGAAGAGGCGGGCCCGCTTGCCCGCAATGAGGAGGACGTGCTTAGCCACGCATTGCTGCCGCAGGTTGCCGCCGCATACTTTGAAAACCGGGAAAAGAAAGAAAAAGGCGCGGGCGATGAAGAGCTTGTAGCCGTTATTACCGCTGCGGTAAGGGCATACAGGGAGAGCGGCGCGGAAGCCGTTTACGCGCACCCGCTGGCAAGGAGCTTGGGCGGGCAGAGCTTGGCAGTATCGGAAACCCCTGCTGCAAACCCAATGGTAAGAAGCAATTAGCCCTTGTGGAACATGTAACTATATTAAATGGGAGTATGATAAAAAATGAGAAACTATAAAATCACAATTAATGAAAACACATATGACGTCGGTGTTGAGGAAATTGGCGGGGTAGCTGAGGTTCGCAGCGTTGCGGTCGCCGCGCCCGCGCCGAAGCCCGCGCCCGCGCCCGCGCCGAAGCCGATCCCGGCGCCGGCTCCAAAGCCGGCACCCGCGCCGAAGCCGGCACCCGCGCCCGCACCCAAGTCCGCCCCCGCAGCCCCTTCAGCCGCGGCGGAAGACGTCCTTGCGCCGCTTCCGGGCACAATCTTGTCCGTCAACGTAGCGGAAGGGGATCAGGTAAAAACTGGGCAGGTTTTACTGATTTTTGAAGCCATGAAGATGGAAAACGAGCTTCCCGCCCCACGCGACGGCGCCGTATCGAAAATACATGTGGCAAAAGGAGACGCCATTGAAGCCGGAGTGCCGGTTGTGACATTGTCGTAGACACCATTAATAATAAGAGCAGGTATTCACCGGAATTATAAAAAAAAATAGGAGGATTTGACAGATGGATTTTGCATATTCTGAAGAGCAGGAAATGATTGCCGAGATGGCGAGGGATTTTGCGAAAAAGGAAATAGCCCCGCATATTGAGGAAGATGAGGAGAACCATTATTACCGCCGCGAGATACTGACCCAGATGGGTGAACTGGGGCTTTTGGGCTTTTCGATCCCGGAGGAATACGGCGGGAATGGACTCGGCTGGATGGAAGGCGTCGCAGCTCTATATGAGATAGCAAAGGTACACACCTCATGGCGCCTTAGCATCAGCGGCAACGTCTGGGGACCCGCGATGACGATTCTGAAGCATGGTACGGAGGAGCAGAAGCAGAAGTATATCCCCGGCCTGTGCAGCGGCGAAACCGTGGGGAGCTTTGCGATTACGGAAGCAAACTCCGGTTCAGACGTAGGAAGCATGAAAATGACGGCTAAGGATATGGGCGACCATTGGCTGCTGAACGGTTCAAAAATGTGGATTTCCGGCGGGCACTCATCTGATATTGGCCTGATTTTTGCCAAAACCGACCCAGCTGCCGGCGCAAGGGGAATCTCCTGCTTCGTCGTTGACTATAATGACACGGAAGGAGTCGAAAGGATTCCGATCCACAAGAAGGTCGGTATGTGGCCGGCCCCGACTTCCGAACTGGTTTTTGAAGACGCGAAAATCCCGAAAGAAAACCTGATTGGGCAGGAAAACAAAGGCTTCCAGCTTTGTATGTGGATGCTGAACAATACGCGTATGGGCTGTGCGACAGGCGCGGCGGCTTTGTCGGCGGCTTGTCTTGAGGGCAGCGTGCAGTACGCGAATGAGCGCACCCAGTTTGGCCAGCAGATAGGAAAATTCCAGATGGTCCAGCAGCAGATTGCAGAAATGAAGCTTGAAGACGACGCGGCAAAATATCTGGTGTTCCGGGCGGCATGGCTCAAAGAGAATAATCTCCCAAGTCAGCAGGAGACTTCAATGGCGAAGCTGAGCGCCTGTAACGCCGCGGTCCATGCAGCCAACGTAGCGATGAAGATATACGGCTCATACGGATATTCCGACGAGTATCCGTGCGGAAGATGGCTGCGCGACGCCAAGCAGTTTGAAACGCTGGAAGGTACGTCGAACATCCATATGGGCATTGTTGCGGGTATTGAACTTGGATATCAGCAAAACAGATAAAATGAATGGTGGAAAAGCTTCATTATGAATGTATTAAACGTAATATATGAGATAAAAGACAATGTAGCGATAATAACGATAAACAGGCCGGATGCGCTCAATGCCCTGAACCTTGACACCTTAAAGGACATTGAGGAAGCCGTGGCGAAAGCGGAAGATGATCAGGACGTCTATGTCCTGGTCATCACCGGCGCAGGCCGGGCGTTTGTCGCGGGTGCGGACATTGCTCAAATGAAAGAGCTTAACCCAAATGAGGCGAGGGCTTTCGGCAGGTTTGGAAGCAGCGTGTTCTCGAAAATCGAAGTGATGACCAAACCCGTAATCGCAGCGGTAAACGGCTTTGCTTTAGGCGGCGGATGTGAGCTTGCTATGGCGTGCGATATCAGGATAGCCGGCACGAAAGCCAAGTTCGGCCAGCCGGAGGTCAGTCTGGGAATCACGCCGGGTTTCGGAGGTACACAGAGGCTTCCCAGGATCGTTGGGCCATCCAAGGCCAAGGAACTCATTTTCACCGGCGCCACTATCAATGCGGAAGAGGCGTATAAAATCGGGCTTGTCGATCAAATCGTTCCGCACGAGGATCTTATGAGCACGGCAATGGAGATGGCCGGCAAGATCGCCCAAAATGCGCAAATTGCCGTCAGGCACAGCAAACTGGTTGTCAACAAGGGTATGCAATGTGATATCCAGACGGGGATAGCGCTTGAAGTTCAGGCATTTGCCCTCTGTTTTTCCACTGAAGACCAAAAGGACGCGATGGCGGCCTTTGTGGACAAACGCAAGATCGAGTCATTTAAGAATAACTAATAAGGATTGTGTGTATGAAGAAAATTGCTATTATTGGCGCGGGAACTATGGGGTTGGATATAGCCCAGGTTTTTGCAAAAAAAGGATTTGACGTGATCGTCCGTGATATTTCCGACGAGATTATCGCCGGCGCTGCCGAGAAGCTGAACAATTCGGCGGAGCGCCTTGTTCAGAAAGGAAAGATGACCAAAGAGGAAAAGGATGAGCTGCTTGGGCATATCACTTTTACGAAGAAGCTTGCCGGCTGTGCGGACGCCGACCTTGTCATAGAAGCTATCATAGAAAACGCGGCGATAAAACAAGAACTGTTCAAGTCCCTTGACAGTATGTGCAAAGAAGACACTATCTTCGCAACTAACACGTCGTCCATCTCAATAACGGAGATATCTTCCGCCGTTGAGCGAAAAGACAAGTTTATCGGTATGCACTTTTTCAACCCCGCCACGGTCATGAGGCTGGTCGAACTCATCAAAGGGGCGAGAACTTCCGATGAAACATTTCAGAAGATATCAGAGCTTTCCGCATCAATCGGCAAGGAGACGGTCGAAGTCAGCGACGCCCCCGGGTTTATCGTCAACAGAGTGCTTTTCCCAATGATAAACGAGGCCATTTACATTTTGCTGGAGGGGACGGCAAGCGCCGAAGATATCGACAAGGCGATGTGCCTTGGTGCGAATCATCCGCTGGGTCCGCTTGCGCTCTCAGACCTTATCGGAAACGACGTCGTACTCAACATTATGCAGATACTTTTCGCGGACACGGGGGATCAAAAGTACAGGCCATGCGTGCTTCTGAAAAAAATGGTCAGGGGCGGGCTCCTCGGCAAAAAAACCGGCAAAGGATTTTTCGAATATTAATAAGCGAGGTTTAGACTATGTTTTTCAATGAAGATCATGACTATATCCGCGACTTGGCGCGAGAGTTTGCAGAAAAGGAGCTTGCGCCGATAGCGAATGAGATCGACCACAACGAAGAGGTTCCCCAGCGCATCTATGACATGATGGCGGAGATGGGCTTCTTCGGGCTGAAAATCCCCGAAGAATACGGCGGGCAGGGATTGGACGTCCGCACCTATGCATGCGTGATGGAGGAAATCTGTAAGAAAAGCATCACCTGCAGCCTCCTGTTTTCTTCCGCCAACTCCCTTTCGACAGCCCCGCTTCTGCTCGCCGGCACTGAAGAGCAGAAGCAAAAATACATCCCGGGAATCGCAAGCGGCGAGGATTTTATGGCATTCGGGCTTACAGAGCCGGGCGCCGGAAGCGACGCCGGTTCCATGACTACGAGGGCCGTCGAAGATGGGGACAGCTACATACTCAACGGTCGTAAAACCTTCATTACCGGCGCCCCCTTTGCAAAAAACACGGTAGTATTCGCCAAAACAAACCCGGAAAAAGGCCCGAAGGGCATAACCAGCTTTATTGTCGATATGAGCCTGCCGGGCGTTTCCCTCGGCAAAAAAGAGGATAAAATGGGTTTGCGCGGGGTCGCGACGAGCGACGTGGTGCTTGAGGATGTGCGAGTGCCCAAGAGCGAGATCTTAGGCGAGGTTGACAGAGGATTTATCACGGCAATGAAAACCCTGTCCATCGGGCGCATTGGAGTAGCCTGCCAAGGGCTGGGCATATCACAAGGCGCGATGGATGAGGCAGTGAAGTTCATCAAGGAGCGCAAACAGTTCGGGCAGTATTTATCCGAGTTTCAGGGCTTGCGATTTATGATCGCTGATATGGAGGCGAAAATAAACGCCTCCCGTCTGCTTGTGTACAACGCCGCCTATAAAATGGATATGGGCGAGGATGTGACTAAGGACGCATCTATGGCAAAATATTTTGCTACGGAGAGGGCCGTGGAAATCGTGGGCAACGCCCTGCAGCTGCACGGCGGCTACGGATACAGCAGGGAATATCCAATTGAACGCATGTGGCGTGACGTCCGCGTGCTGACCATATTCGAAGGGACGTCACAGGTCCAGCAGATGGTTATCGCGGGCATCGTGCTTAAGTAGAGGAGAGGGGAGAGTAAGGCTAAAGAGATAATGTGGTTATATTGTATTTATTAGCACTTTTATAATACGACTAATAGGAGGATTATTAATGAACATACTTGTTTGCATCAAGCAGGTTCCGAACACGGAGGAACTCAAGGTCAATCCGGACGCGGGCACGTCCAATCTCGACAGCATACCGCGTGTTGTCAGCTCGTTTGATACATACGCGCTGGAAACAGCCGTCAAAATGAAGGATGCGGACGCGTCTGTAAAGGTCACCGCTGTTACGATAGGCGCGGAAAAGGCGAAAGAGTCGCTCAAAAGCTGTCTCTCTGTCGGCGCTGATAGGGCGTATCATGTTATTGACGAGGTTTTTACCGATATCGACTCACTCGGGACAAGTCTCGTGCTTTCGGCTGCTGTCCGTGAAATCGAAAAACGTGAGGGCGCGGCCTTTGACCTTATCTTGCTTGGCCGCAGCGCGAACGACACCGACGCGGGGCATGTGGGCCCGCAGCTTGCGGAGAATCTTGATTATCCCCAGCTCACCTATGCCCGTGAGGTTTCCATAGTTGACGGCAAGGTTCGCGCAAGCCGTGAAACGGAGGACGGTTATGTGGTCGCGGACGCCGTCATTCCCGCAGTCGTCACCATAACTAAAACAGAATATGAGCCGCGTTATGCCTCCGTCAAATCCAAGATGGCGGCAAACCGCGCTGAGATTCCGGCATTATCCGCTGCTGATCTCGGTTTGGACGCTGCTTCCGTCTTGTCGCCCTTAAAGACTGTCAAGACGTATGTGCCCGAACGCAAGACGGGCGGAATCAAGCTCGAAGAAGAGACAGGCGAAATTGCCGCTGAAAAACTGACGGCGCTCCTCAGCGACGCCGGAGTCATATAGGGAGGGGCGGAAACATGAGTGATTGTAAGAATATTTGGGCATATGTAGAGGTTCTGGGCGGCAAAGCGAAAAATGTCGGCCTGGAAATTATCGGGCCGGGCAAAAATATGGCTCAGGCCAAGGGCGAAAAGCTCGTTGCGGTGCTGATCGGGAACGATCTTGACGAAGCGGTGAAAGCAGCCGTTTCCTTCGGTGCGGACCAAGTTATAACAGCCGGGGGCGGCGACCTTGCCGAGTATTCGGCGGAGGCTTACACTTCGGCTTTAGAGCAGCTGGCAAAGAAATACAATCCCGCCGCCATCCTATTCGGCGCGACCAGCAACGGCCGTGAGCTTGCTCCGCGCCTCGCGGCGCGTCTTAAGACCGGCGTTGCGGCGGACTGCACAGGCCTGGAGGCAGACGATTCCGGCACAATCAAATGGACACGTCCGGTGTATGCAGGGCGGATGCTGAGCATTGTCGAGAGCCAGACCGCCCGCCCGCAGATCGGCACGGTGCGCCCCGGCGTATTTAAGCGCGGCGAGCCTGACGCATCGCTTACGGCTGAGGTTATAAAAGAAGATATCGCCATTCCGGCAGGGACCGTCCGCACAACGATTATAGAGCAGATCACCGAGGCTGTTGAAGGCGCGGTAAAGCTGGAAGACGCGGAAATTATCGTTTCCGGCGGGCGCGGACTCGGCAAGCCTGAGAATTTTGCGTTGGTGAAGGATCTGGCCGATGCGCTGGGCGGCGTCGTAGGGGCCTCCCGCGCCGCTGTTGACGCGGGCTGGATAAACCATGTGCATCAGGTAGGGCAGACCGGCAAAACTGTGGGGCCGAAGCTGTACATAGCCTGCGGCATTTCCGGCGCAATACAGCATTTGGCGGGCATGACCGGGTCAGACTGCATAATCGCGATAAACCGTGACGCCGACGCCCCGATTTTCGACATTACCGATTACGGTATAGTTGGGGATCTGAAAGAAGTCCTCCCCGTGTTCACTGAGGCTGTAAAAAAGCTGAAGGAGTAATACAGTCCGGCGTAAATAACAATCAAACAAAGGGGCTGTCGCACTATGGCATATGTGCGGCAAGCCCCTTTTATATAATAAAGCCGGGAAAGTATTGCACTCTGTCTCGCAAGTTTGCTGACCTGAGTGCTGGGGAGGCGGCTTCCCCGGCTCTTTTACAAGGCGTGTTTGAAAACTCATCGTCTGCCGGATTGGTGGGGATTTTCTCCAATCGAGGCTATATTTTTGCAGGAATGCCACTTGTACTCCGGAAAAATAGGCGAGGAGCCTTCAGCCACGCCCTACACAGCATGGGCAACTAATGGGGATATGGCGGCTGAGCTTAACTGGCCGTCGCTTTGGGTAAAAACGCTCGTATTGCACCCTACGACGCTCACGCCCTGGCAATTGTCCAAATGCCGCCCGTCCGGCTTTACGCCCCCAACGGCAGTGTAATCCTCCACAATGGTATCTGAGCCGACTATTGCCCTGAGAACAACGGCGCCTTTGCCAATTTTGGCGCCGGGCATAATTACTGAGTCAATAATTTTTGCATCCTTGCCTATTTCAACATCATTGGAAATGACGCTTTTTGTAACAACGCCTTCAACTGTGCTGCTATCCGCTATGAAGGAATCTGTAATGTGAAACTTATCCGTCCGGAAATGCTTGTGGCGTAAGAGTTTGCTCTTGTTCCGGCCAATAATTCTCCAGTTGTCGTCGTGAAGGCTGATGCCCGGCGACGAGGACAGCAATTCCATATTTGCCTCCCATAAACTGTAAATATTGCCGACGTCCTTCCAATAGCCGTGGAATCTGTGCGCGGCGAGCTTTTCTCCCGCCACCAGCATTTCCGGGATAATGTCTCTGCCTATATCAACACCGGAACTATAAGCCGCGCCGGCTTTTAACAGGTACTTTTTCAAAATTTCCCAATCGAAAACATATACGCCCATTGAGGCCAAGTAGCTTTTTGGGGATTTTGGCTTTTCCTCAAAATCAATGATTATGTTATTTCTGTCAGTGAGCATGATCCCGAAGCGCGAAGCTTCTGACAGGGGGACATTAACAGCCGCTATTGTAACCGCCGCGCCGGAATGGGTATGAGTTTTCAGCATTTTGGCGTAGTTCATCTTATAAACGTGATCCCCCGACAGTACAACAACGTTTTTTGAGTTATGCTGCTCGATAAAATCAGAGTTTTTCAAAATAGCATCTGCGGTTCCCGTGTACTGCTCGTTCCTGCCGTTTCTTACCTGCGGTGGGAGCATGGTAATTCCCATGCGCTTGTCCTTCGGATGCCAGTGCGAGCCGCAGCCGATGTAATCGGCAAGCTCGTGCCCGCAGTATTGCGTTATGACGCCTATACTTCCCCCGGTGGAATGTGTACAATTGCTGAGCGGAAAGTCTATCAGTCGATGCACCCCGCCAAAAATGACAGCGGGCTTCGGCGTTTCTTTTGTAAGTACACTCAGCCGGGTTCCTTCGCCTCCAGCCAGAATAAGCGTTATATAATCAAAATTACTCATAATAGCCCCCTTTAGAGAAGTAGTGATGAAAGATATGTATATTAAACTACATTAAATGGGTAAAAATAACATCCTAAAACAAAAATATAAAATCGCGTAACACACCCCAAAATACCAAACGAGCGATAGGTAGAGCGCATACGTTAACAAGCATGAAAAAAGACGAGCCTAAAACTCGTCGCCGATTGCGTGATATTACGCTTACGGGGCAGATAAACAGCCGTCCTCACCGGGGCTGCTTGGCGGGGGTTGTTCCCCGCAAGGCCGGCGCCGGAGGACAAACCCCGGCGCTTCGCGCCACCCCCCTTCGCTTGCGAAGGGGCTTCGTTTGCCGCAATCCTTTGACATTGATCACTTAACTACAACGCATGCCCATCCGCCCGCCGTTAACGTTTCAACAATACTAAAACCGGAGCTTAAAAACGCGGCGAGGACTTCGTCAAGCCTTTCCAATATTATCCCCGATGCGATTAGCGTGCCTCCGGGCTTGATGCAGTTCATTTTTGCGGTCAGCTCCGATAATGGGATTATTACATCAGCCACAATATTTGCGGTGATGCAGTCATACTTGTATGCGCTGACCTGTTCCTGCAGGGCCGGGCTATTGATGATATCGCCTGTGTGGACATGCAGCTTTTCTCCGGATATGCCGTTTAGCTCAGCGTTATTATAAGTCACTCCGGCGGCCTCCGGGTTAATGTCTACGGCGACGCATTTTGCGGCGCCCAACACAATGCCGGTAACGGCGAGTATGCCGCTGCCGCATCCCAAGTCCAGCATTGTATCGCCGGGCTTTATATATTGTTCCAGCGCCTCTATGCACATGCGCGTAGTTTCATGGAGCCCTGTGCCGAACATATGACCGGGCTCAACTGCCACCACAGTTTTGCCCTCTTGCGAGTATTCCTCCCATTCGGGCCTGATAACAATGTTTTTACCGATTCCGAAAGGTTTAAAATACTTTTTCCAACTGTCCGGCCAGCTTTCATCATCAACCTGCTCGAGTGATATCGCAAGAGATCCCAAGTCAGCATCCGGCAGCGATTTTTTCAGGCTGTCCAGTCCGGTTTTAACAGTTTCGATCATCGCCCTGCCGTGTTCGTTATCCGCTGCGTAAAACCTTATAATCACGTATTCGGGGCTATCTTCAAAAAGGCTGTCGTCAGCGTAATCCCACAGCATCGGGTTTTCTGCGAGGAAGCGGCGCATTTCATCGGGGTCGATAATTTGCCAGCCGGAAACCCCGCCGATCAGCAACTGAGCTTCGACGCTTTCAGCTCCGCTTGATGTTGTGGCAATGCTTACTTCGATCCATTTCATTTTTTTATTCTCTCAAGTTTTGCCAATCACAGGCTTCTCCATCCTTCCGGCCGGAACTGGCCGGTATGCGTCTTTGCGAAGCGGATCTGCTCAAGCATCTTTTCTTTATCATGCGGGAGCGTACCCTTGAGGGCCAGCCAGTTTGAAGCGTGGTTGCTCCTGAAAACGGTTTCGCCGCCGCAGCTTATATTCTCAAAGATAATCTCAAGCTCTTCCATCACTTCATGGGGGGTTAGCAGCTCAAACGCCCCGGACTGCACATCTGAATACAAGGGGGCTTCCGGTTCGAGCAGCAGCGTCAGAAATCCCACATAAGACGCATTCATGGCGGATATCATCGCTCCCGTTTTGGCGGCGTGCTCCGCTAAGAGCGACCTGCCGCCCAAGCCTGAAATAAATGTGACCGAGGTCTTTATCCCGGCGCCTTCAGCCTTTTGGACTGCCTGAATTATCTGCTGCGCCGACTCCCCTTTATTCACCCTGCGCAGCACCTCGTCTGAACCGGACTCGGCACCGATATAGAGTATTCCAAGTCCCGCCCGCCGCAACTCTATTAGAGCTTCTTCGCTTTTGCGCAATATCTGAGAAGCGCGGCTGTAGACGCCCACGCGCCCGCACTCCGGGAAGACGTCGCGTACGGCGCCCAACAGGCGCATGAACTTATCCGGCGTCATGCAGAAGGCGTCCCCGTCCGCGAAGAAAACGCGCCCGACATGCCGATAGTATTGGCGGGCTTCACGCAGATCGGCAAGAACCGCCTCAAAGGGCTTCATCCTAAATCTCTTTTCTTTATACGACGGACAGAATGTGCATCCGTTGTGTGTGCAGCCAATCGTAGCCTGGATAATCAGGCTGTATGCCTCGCTGGGCGGACGGTAAATATCGCCTTCGTACCTCATTTTCCCTCCGTGCAAACTTTATTTCTCACTGACTGAGCAGCCCTGCCGCACAGGAATCCCGCTCTCATGCAGGGCTTTTTTCAGCTCGAGTATATCAACCTCGCCAAAGTGAAAAACAGAGGCGGCAAGTCCCGCGTCAACCATCGGCAGGGTATTAAACAGCTTGATGAAATCTTCGATGCTGCCCGCGCCGCCGGAAGCTATGACCGGTATCGAAACCGCGTCGCAGACCGCCTCAAGCATCGGCAGGTCAAACCCGCCTTTCACTCCGTCCGTATCAATGCTGTTGACTACAAGCTCCCCCGCGCCTGAGCCTGCGCCTCGTATTATCCATTCGATAGCCTCAAGCCCGGTATCTTCTCTGCCGCCTCTGGCAAATATCCGAAACATGCCGTCAACGCGCTTAACATCGACCGCCATCACAACGCGGCGGCTGCCGAATTTCTTCGCTGCGTCGCCTATCAGAGCAGGATTCCTGATTGCCCCCGTGTTGATGCTGACCTTATCAGCGCCGCACTGCAAGGCAGTTTCAATGTCTTCGACAGAGCTTATCCCTCCGCCGACGGTGAGCGGCACGGAAACACAATCGGCGACTTGCCGAAAGACGTCTATGAACAGCTTCCGCCCGTCACTGGAGGCTGTAATATCATAAAAGACCAACTCATCGGCGCCGTTTTGACTGTAAAACCTGGCAAGCTCAACCGGCGAAGAAACGTCGCTCAAACCCTCAAAGTTGACGCCCTTAACAACACGCCCGTCTTTAACGTCAAGACATGGAATTATCCTCTTTATAGTCATTTTGCATCCCCCGTCTATTTATTGGCAGTGAGTAAATTCACCGCAACCATGATACATGAAATCCATCCGTTTGTAAACATTGAGATAACAATTCAGTACCCCGCTGCTGAAACCTTCCAAGCCTCGTCATTGCGGCCTCCGAGCCGCAATCCCCTCGAAATCCGCAGGGGATTGCGGGTCAAGCCCGCAATGACGGGAGGGGCTTTGAATAGTCATTGAGATATATAGAGATTACAGCCCCAGCGCGGCGTAGTGCCCTCTGAACGTCGCGGCTGTGACGTTTCCGGGTTTTACGCAGTCGCCTATTGTCTCGACAATGGGCGCGCAGTCCCGCAGCGCGTCCACAACGCCGGTTCCGGAGCGGCGCCCGGCGGCTATAATAACCTTTTCGGCAGGGATAATCATTTTACCGTCCGCGCTTTCGCAAACGGCGCTTGCGTCCGTGACCTCAACGACACGCGTATCGGTCAGGCTCGTAACCGACTTTTCAAGCTCGGCGATCAGGAGCGGCCTGTGGCGCGGGTTTGCGTCCGGGCAAAGAGACCGGCCCATCTCCACGATCGTCACCCTGCACCCTTTGCGCGCAAGATGCACAGCGGTTTCGCAACCTGTCAGCCCGCCGCCCAAAACTACGACCTTCCGGCCGGACATGTCTTCCATATCCGGTAAATCTTCTATCAAAACGGCGCGTTCAATACCCGGTATCGCCGGTATAACAGGCTCCGCACCCACCGCGATAATTAAAGCGTCCGGAGCTATCTTGGCGGCAAGCTCTCGGGTTACTTCCGTATCCAGCCGTACTTCGACCCCGGCTCTTTCCATTTGCAGCGCTTTTGTCATTATAAAGCCGTAGAGGTCGGATTTAAAAGTGACGCCACGCTCGGCCTTCAAAGCGCCGCCAAGCATATCGGTTTTTTCGCATAAAATGACCTCATGCCCGCGCTCTGCCGCCGTTATCGCGCACTGCATCCCGCCCGGGCCGCCGCCCGCGATCAGGACTTTTTTCGGTTTCGTCGGCGGCGGCATGAAAAGATGCTCATATTCGCTGCCGATAACGGGGTTGAGCGCGCAAATCCTCAGCCCGGTAAGCAGCCGCTCGGCCATACAGACGAAGCACCGGCAGCAGCGGACTATCTCATCATCCCGCCCCTCCATAGCCTTGCGCGGGAGATATGGGTCCGCAAGCAGCGCTCGGCCCATAACCACGGCGTCGGCCCGCCCGGAGGCTATAATATCCTCCAGCATATCCGGCTCATTTAATGCCCCAATCGCCGAGACGGGGATTTTTATATGCTTTTTTATTTCCTCGGCGTAAAAGACATTAGCTCCGCGCTCGGCAAACATTGACAGGTGTGTCTTGTCAAAGCTGTTGTGGTGCGACCCCGTCGAAACCTGCAGCAGGTCTATCTTATCTTCAACGAGCTTTGCAAACCCGACGATATCTTCCCTTGAATACCCGCCGTCGATGTATTCCTCCGCGCTGATACGAAGCTCAAGCGGGAACTCCGGGCCGACGGCGCCCCGGACAGCGCCGATTACTTCCAGCGCAAATCTTGCGCGGTTTTCGAGGCTGCCGCCGTACCGGTCATCCCTCGTATTTGTCACAGGGGACAGAAATTGATGCAGCAGCCAGCCATGACCCGCGTGTATGAGCAGCATTTCAAAACCCGCGTCGCGGCAGAGGGAGGCTGCGCGTGAGTACTTCGCGATGACCTCGTCAATCATCTCCCCGGTCATCTTTTTCGTCACCGGTTTGCCGTTTTCAAATACGTCGTCCGGACCCCACGCCACGTCATCCGACAGTGCGAACCGCCCGCCGTGGGACAGCTCCATGCTCGCAACAGCCCCGTGCCGCCTCACGGCCCGCGCGGCGGTCGCGAGGGTGTCCTTCGCGGAAGGTGAGTCTATAGTTACCTGAACGGGGTAGTATTTGCCCCTTTCGCTGTCAACGATTAGTTCGCTGACAGTAACGACAGCCGCGCCGCCCCGGGCGCGCAGTTCGTAAAACGCAATAGCCTCGGGTGTAAGGCAGCCGTCGGGCGTGAGGATAGGGTATGTCATGGGTGCGGATATGATGCGGTTTTTGAGCGTCACGCCGCCTATCCGCAGGGGGCTAAACAGGTTTTTATGTTTTCTTAGCATAGCAACTCAAGCTCCTAAAATTGTTTTTATCATCGCGTCCCGGTGAGGATGGCTGTTTATATGCCCCGTAAGCGTATCCAAGGACGGTGGAGCGGCCGCGAATTGGCGCATGGATGCGCCACTGAGCGATAGGGGCATATAAATAGCCGTCCGAACGCAAGGGACGCAATACCTACAGTATTTTTTTCATCATCGCGTCTATGCAGTCGTTTTCGTCGAGACAGAACACATTTTTTGCGCGGCGCTCCGCCTTGCTTTTTTGCCACCATTGGTGCAGGTCTTCGGCGTGCGTGACGGACATAATAAAAGAGTTCAGCACAATCCGCTTGTCAGGGCAGGACGGCTGCAGCCTTGCTTCGAGTTCCTTTATTTTGGCGTAGAAATCAATTTTCGGGTCGTCCCATTGCAAGTGGAGCAGCCCCTTGGGATCAATAAAGGAAATATACTGAGCTTCCGGCGTATCTATCCACATAATAAAATCAGGGTAGTAGTTGCCGGCCTCAAAGAAGCCAATGCCATCCTTGCTCTTGTTGCGGAGCAGGAAGATGCTTTCAGCATCGAGCGCACAATTACTTGCGTCAACGTATGCTTTCAGCTTTTCTACAAAGCTTTTCTCGCCTCGGTTAATACCGGCGGGCGACACAGTCAGATTCATGCCGCCCGCGTTTAAATATATCAGCGGCGTGTACAAATGCGCCCGGAAGTCGATGGCGCTCAGCAAGCCGTCCGGCGTACTTGCACGGCAGTCAGGGAGTCCGTCCTTATCATATGGCGGAGTCTTAAAACCCTCAAAGAATTGATTCAGGGTACTTACATTCGGATCGTCCACGCAGCTTTCATAGTACATAAACTTGTACTCGCTAACGAAGCTTGCGTTGTTTTCGTCCAGGTATTGGTATTCAAGGAACTTATCTTCCCATTTTGCCCGTTCATACTTGAAAAACTTGTCTATGTAGCTTTTTAGCGCCATCACGGCAAAATCCGTGTACATTGAAAGCTTTTCCAACCCGTCAACGGCGATATGGGATTTGGGAATGATGAGCGAATACCACCTGCCTGCCCGCAGGATTGCCTCCAGGCCGTCTTTATGCATGGAGATATTGTGGTAGAGCTTCTCACGTTTGTAAGCGTCAAGCTCATCAATAATCCGCTCGTAATCAAGAAACGCCAAATAACGCTCATCAATGACATGCTCCGCTGTGCCGCTGTCGCTTTTCGCGCTGAATTTGGATTCGAGCGTTTGAACTTTTATGCGGCAGTCGATATAAACCTTGTTCTTGTTCAGATAACGGGAAAAGCCGTCGTCAGGCGCCGCAAGAAGGAGCCGGGCAGCCTGTTTTTTGAAGCTGACGCCTTTTTTGACCGCGATGACGCGAAGTCCTTTATCCTTAAGCGGGCTGTGACGGGTTTTTTCTACGGTAATGAACCATTCGTGCGGCTTCTCGTTGGCAGGCATATCTTCCATTTCAAGATACTTTTTGAAATCCTCCATATACTGCGCCCTGACGCCAAATATTGTCAGTGTTTCGAGCAGGTCGATGTATTTCGGAATGGCTGCGGAGCTGTCGTCTAATTTGCCGCTTCTCTTGAGGCAGCCGCCGTACCCGCGCAGACGGACGCCGCGCCCGAAAAGCTGAATTGCCTGTGAACCCTCGCCTTGGGCAAAGTTGATAAAACCCATCGTCGAAACGCGCCATGAATTCCACCCCTCGGTGAACTTGCGTGAGCCAATGAGAATATTTATGCCTGAACCCTTTTCGTTTATACTCATAAACAGCGATTCATTTGTAAACTCGTCAGTTCTTGCGGGTATACTGTTTTTTTCGCAGTTTTTGATAAGTCCTGAAGCGTCGCCGATGCTGACGACTCCGAAATACTCTCCGTCCATACCTATGCGGAGCGCGATTTCGCCCTGCACCTGACGCAAGCCGCAAATATGCAGACGCGGCTCATCCGAAGCCGTATCACTGTTGAACACAACGCGCAGGATATCCCTGTAGACGTCTTCCGCTTTCGGAACGCCGCCGAACAGGGAAAAAAGCGCATCAAAGCTGTGCGAAAAAAGCTTCCGCCCGCGGTTGTCCCTAAGGTCTGCATCCCCGTTGAGCAAGGCGGTTATCCTGTCTATCGTCCGATTTTTGCCATTTACAAACTTATCAATGAAGTCCAGGACTTCTTCAATGTCGGTCATCTCGGCGGCCGACGTTTTCGCCGTCACACGGTTTCCGACAAAGACCAGCAGCGGTTTTTCAATCATGAACGGCGCGTACTCCCGGCTCTTATCGGAAAACAGCTTAAGCTGCTGATAAAACGACAGCAAGCATCCTGTGAGGTACATTTGCCGCTGCTCTGCGTCTGTGCCGACCCGCAGATTGTAGATGCGGTACTCTTTGCCGTACCCGTCGTCATAGAAAAACCTGTACGAGTAGTCGATAATGATTGAGCGGAAGTATTCGCCAAGCCGTTTTTTCCAGTCCTCACCGGAAGTATTTGCCGGCCTGACGGACTTCATCGCCTGTTTCAGCGTGGCGGAGTATTCAAAAGCAAATCCGCCCTCCGCAGACAGACGGGAGCGGTAATTGTACCACACATCACCGGCAAGCCCCCTATGCGCTTCGTCAACCAGCACAAGGTTGTTTTTCCCAAACCCGTCAACCGAAACGGTCTTGACCTTGCCTTCCTCTTTCAGCTTATTCATGTCGATAACGATGACATCCGGGTCGCCGCCGAACCCATCCTTTGAAAACGGCGCCGCAGAAATACGCGACAGCTTAAGCTCGCCCAAGTGCTGGTTCGACATGCCCTCATTCGGCGCAAGCACGATTATTTTATTTATTTCCGTTCGCGGGTCAAGCCGCCGCGCTTTTTTCAGATAATGCCGGAACTGCAAAACATTGATGTGCATTATCAGCGTCTTTCCGCTGCCTGTCGCGCACATGAAAGCCAGCTTATTCATGTTGGCGGGCGTGAATAAGCCGATATCCGCTCCGCCGGGGCTGCCGTCCTTAACTATTTCGGCAAATGCGCTCAGTTCTTCCGCAAAGGCGGCCTTGTCCGTAAAATAGCGGTCGAGATACATTTCGGTAAAGAGGCAGGCAATGTACTGGAAATACTTTAGCCGTATCCCCCCTCGTCCGTCCCCGATTTGTTTGATGTGGCGGCAGATATTTTCATCATACCCAAGCAATGCGTCGCGGCTGATTTTTGCTTTTTCGCCCTGACGCGACAGAAGTGAGGCTAATTCGCGGCAGAAGAATGTGTTCTGATTGCCGTCGAAGCCTTCATACTCCCGGCTGTTCATCACGCCCGCAAGTCCGGCAAGAGTGTCCTTGCCGAATAAGCTCAGGAAGTAGCGGAACAATACAAGTTGGTCGCCCCATCGGAAATCGGGAGGCGCCGGTTTTTTCTTTGCCATTAATCCGCCTCCTCGAACATCTTTGATTTAAACACAGGCTCTATGCGCCGGACTTTCCAGTCCTCATCGGCAGGGCGCAGGATTTCGAGGCTGTTGTCGCCGTTGACGTATACTACCTCAAACCCGCGGTCGTCCGGGTTTGCTCTGTGTTTTGTGAAATAGGCGTCCAGGGCGGCGTTGCTTTGCAGAAGGTCTTTGGTAACCGTGCGCCATATGACAAGCGCGCGCCCGCCGTCGGGCAGCGTGCCTTCAATCTGCATAAAGCCGAAGTCGCCGTTATCGCCGCTGTCCAGCCTGACCGCGTTCTCGTACCCGCCGTCCGGATCCGGGGCAGCGGTAAAGCGGACCGCCGCGTACTGCCGGGTAACAGACAGTCCAAGCAGATAATTAAACGTCTCGCACAAATCTACAGTTTTGTTTTTCGTCTCGTTGTTAATATTGATTTTAAGCTGATAGGCAAAGGGCGAGTTGAAAGCGTCAAGCGGGAGTATGCTGTCTTGTGCCTCATAATTCAGCAGATATCGCAGCATGTGCTCATCGCCGAATTCCAATGACAACTGATGTTTATTATCGTCAAGGGTTATATTGGAAAGCGTGTCCTCGTAGCTCTCCAGCGTGATGTATTTCATAATATGGCTTACGCCTGTATCGCGGCTTTGCGGCCTTCCGTTTTTCCAATCCGCGGAGTAGATGGCCTTTTTCATTCGCGGGAGCGTGACCGTGTCGAAGTATTCGCCCATCTCGACTAAAATATACTTCCTCGCCGAATCTCCGCCCGAACGGTTCAGCTCGACAACAGCGTGCCCGGTCGTCCCGCTGCCGGCGAAAAAATCAAGCACGGTATCTGACGGGTCAGAGCCGATACTGACATTGTCCATGACAGTGAAAAGGCTTTTCGGATAGTCGAACGGATTATTCGGCAATATGCTTTCCAAAAGGTTTGTGCCTTTTGAAGACGCGTCGTACCGTTCGCCGAGCCACAGGGATTTTGGCGTCGCTTCATCATCGGCAAAGTCGTATTGATAAACGGCGTAGCTGCCGCTTTTCATCTTTTTCGCAAAAAGCATACCTTTTTCGCATCCGGATACGCAACTTTTGTATCCCCATCTCCAACGGAAGTACTCGCCGTTTTCGCCCAGCGGCAAAATAAACGCGTATCCCGACGACTCATACTTTTTCCGCAGCTCCGACACAAAGGCGTCGTCAAAGGAATTTGTGGAAAGCCGGAAAATTCGGGCGTACTCGTCTTCCGGAAGCACGTTCAGCTTGTCTGCCTCAATGTCATATACAAACGGAAAATACATATATGGCCGGTCTTCGCGCCTCTTTCCGCTGCCGGTGCGCTTAAGCGGCAGCTCCCGCAATGCCCGGCCGTCCCGCGATTTGGAAAACTTCTTTTTGACCTCTTGCTCACTAAGGATAAAGTTATTTGTTACGCAATGCCGCTTATCAAATGCGTACATAAGCGTATAGTCATGGGCCTGCGCAATAAATCCCTGGTCGCGGCCTTTGGGATTGGTAAGGATTGCGATATTTGAAATCGCGTTGTCCATGCCGTAGGTAATGTCAAGCAGGCAGTTGAGATAGCGGAACGCATAATCATCTATTGCGACTTGAATAAGGCCCGTTTGCGTCAGAAGGCGCCGTGAAGCCGAGAGGCGTGATTCCATTAATGAAATCCAACTGCTGTGCTCATAACCGTTTTTGTATAATATTTTACTTGCGTCCGTGTTATACGGAGGGTCGATATATATACATTTTATCCGCCCCAGATACCGCTCGCTCAATAGCTTTATTGCCTGAAAATTATCGCCGTGAATCATTAGGCCGTCCGTTTGAGCGTCTAAATTGTCAATGCCCGCCACAAGGCGTTGCTTGAAGCCGGACGGGAAGTGCCGGGTATCAAGGACAAGGTTCCCGTTTTGGCGCATAAATTCAGCCGCCTTCCGCCCGGAGCCTCTGATAGCGGCGAGGCCGCCATCCAATTCGTCCAAGGCGTACATATCCGCCCATTCGGCAACTTGCGCCGCATTTGATATGATTTCGGGATAAAAAACCTCGTCTACACGGTCAAGGGTAATACACCAGTTTGTCTCTGTTACAAACTTCTTTTTGAGCCACAGCTTTTTCTGAAATTCCTCAATCTGCGCCAAAAAGTCAATAATGTCCTTACCGACTCGTTTGATCGCGCGCACCTTAACGAGATAGCTTTCGGCGCGCTTTTCGCAAAGCGTGCCGGCGTCGTCAAGGCGCATGACTTCGTTTTTGATATAGAAATCCAGTTCACGGCTGAGAAAGCCCCGTAAGTCTTTGTGAATAAAATAGTCAAAGGTATTCTTAGCCGCAAAGGCGGCCAAGTGCTTTTCGAGCAGCGAGCGCGGTTCCTTTTTTGAAAGCGACGCGGGCGCAAGCAAGCACAGCCAACTGCGGAAGTCTTTCATAATCGCGCTTGAAATCGCGTCAAGGCTCATTTTCGTATATTTTTCCTGAATGTTTCTCCCCTGTACCTCCGTCTGTATGTCATACGAAAAACGGATGACGAGCCGGCTGTCAATCTCTTCGATGGTTTTTATTTCCGGCCTGTCCTTAGTTTCCTTGTACAGCATAAACACACGCGTTGACGTATTGGATTCCTTGTTGTTGTTCCGCTCGGTGGTCGCGTCGGCGAGCCGAAAGCATACCATTTTATCTTCAGCGATAAATGTGTAGTCACGAAAGTTTTCGGCGGACTTGATGTAATACTGGTCGCAATTCGCCCAGTAGAGCTTTACTTCCTCACCACTGTACGGCATAGCGTACGCGTCATCTTTGTAGCGGCGTTTGGAAATAAAGTCTCCCTCGTCATAATAGCGGTCGAAAAAGTTGTACAGCGCCGAGTATACGTCCGTTTCAAGCGCGTCTGTGTCCATACCGGCAGCGAGATGGGATTTCAGCCGGGCATACTCGCTGCCCAAAGGCGTATTTGCGTCAATATTCTCAATACCGCCAAACCCGGCGGCTTGGGCTTCTATTTCCGCGATACGCTCTTTTATTCTGCCCGAACCCTCGGCAAATTCTTCAATGGCAGACGCAATCCTTTTCGGCAGCCCGTTGGAAAGGAAATGCGCTATCTCATCTTTTCGGATGTTCATAATCCGGTACACGCCAAAATCCAAATCCGCCTTGTCAAGTTCAAATATGCCCTTGAGCAGACTGATGAAACGATCCAGTTTTTCGTCTTTGATATTCATATTGGTATTATATACCCTTTTATATTAATAAACAATCGCTTTTCGTAAGTGTCACGCGACACACTAAAGTGCGAGCATATCGCGTCTTAGCGACAAAATAAAATCGTATCTGTTCAGTAGGTCTCATGCAAGAAGAAATCTGAGTTTCCTGCAAATGCCTGTCTGATAGCCTCATAAGCGCTTTTGCCGTGCTTTTTCGCAGTACCAACATATGACATGATTTTCAAATAATTCTCAGAGCCAACCAAACTGCGGAAGCATCCCGAGACCTTGGTCTTTGTCTTGACCTGCCTGATGTCTCTCTCGGCAAGGTTATTATCAAAAGGTACGGTAAAATCAATTACAAATAGGCAGACTGAGGCTCTGAGCGTGTCAAGCCGTTCAATCAGCGCCAACGTCTTACCAATTTTCTTTCGCCCGCGTTTCTTTTCTGCGTTTTCGTCTTCTTCTGGATAAGGGTTTTCTTCATAAGCCAGTTTGATGATTTCATCGTATCTTTGCTTAAATTCCAATAAAACTGCCTCGCATAGTTCGTTTTTACCCGCTTCGATTGCTTCTTCTTTGGCTTTCTTCATATCAAGAAGTAGCTTTATGAACGCCGCAGCCCACTTCTGATTGGTATGGCGCTCTTCCGCTGCCACCAGTTCCCGTAGTAGGTGCGCGCAACATAGCGCGTGTATGATTATCGAGTATTTCCAGTACGGTGACCAACAATCGTGAACGGCGGTTCCCCTAAACCAAGGCAGCACACCACCAGCGTCCATCCCCGCTTGACCTCTGTTTGCGCTTATTGTCAGATGCGTAAACAATAAATTCGAAGCGCTGTGTACCCAGTGGTTCTTGCCATCTACCGATGTTCCTGTTTCATCAAAATGCCCTACTTTGCCTGATATCACATTCTGACGGATCAATTCAATTATACTTGTCAGTCTGCCCGCGCATCTGCCTACCATATTGACGATTGTCCCTGTGGATAGCGGTATACCAAATACTCCGGAGAGAATCTCATGGGTACGATTCACGCTGACAGCGCCAACGGTATTCAAAGCTACTGTCAGGGCTTGCAGATTCTCCCCGTACTGCACGGGCGCTTTTATATCCTCTGGGAATTCTCCTTTTTGTGGCGCTCCGCTCAGAGGGCAGTCAACCACAAGAATCTGATGAGCGGTGACTTTTACGGTAACGACGGCATCGACAACTTTTCTCGTTTCGCTCACGCAGGCCCCACTTACACATACGTCATGATTTGGGCATCCGCAGCAATCAGGCGGTACATGAATGATGATCTCGTCTGGTTCTGCCGTAATATCGAAGTGGGAGCCGGAGTGTCCCGGTTGACCGCCTTGCTTTTTTCCGGACGGCTTTTTCAAACCCTTTGGAGCGGGTTTATTAAATCCATCGCTGGATGGCGGCTTGGAGCTGTTTCTCGAATTCATGCTTAACTGCTCTGTCAGCTCTTTGATTCTCTTGTTTAACTCGTCTATGGTCTTATTCAGACCTGACACCATATCGTTAAGGCTGCCATTGATCCGGTGCGACTCCTCGATTGCATCGTTTAAGCTGTCAATTGTCTGAAGTAATTTTGCAATCGTTTCAGCCTGCTCTTTGATGAGCTCATCCTTAGTCACGCGAATCACCTTCTCCCTTAGCCTCATAGCTGCATTATACAGTAATTGCAAGTGAAAAGCGAATTAGGGAATGTCGCAACTTGGTGATTATGACTGTGGATAACTGATCAGATTCACGGCTGTTTGGGGAATAATTTTCCACGTGTTAACGCCAATAGACGGTATATCGCGATTGTTTCGTGTTTATCAGAAGTATTGTGGATTACTTTTCAACATTGCGAGTTTGCTCAGTCTTTATTCGTGCTTATGTCCTGAAATTTTCTATGTTTTAACTAATGGTTTTTTTCCTACTGAACAGATACCATAGTTTTTAAAATTTTCAAGCGATTCGAGGTGCATTGGATTGGTCGTAGATCAGGAAATTATGGTCATTATTGAAGCAATAAAATCAGCTATACCGGTAGAGCGTATATACTTATTTGGTTCATTCGCAAATGGCACACAGACAGAGAACAGCGATTATGATTTTTTTGTGTTGATTCCTGACGGCGAAATCAAGCCGTTAGAGGCAATGCGGGAAGCGCGGTATTCGCTGATACCACTTAATCGAAAAACCCCAATAGACATATTAGCTGACTACAAAAGCAGATTTGATCAGCGCAGCAAGTATAATACGCTTGAGCGCAAAGTTGCAAGTGAAGGTGTGGTGCTGTATGAGCGAGCATGATAAGGAAAGGGAAGCCTGTTATGGCTCCCCTTACTGTGAAGTTGGAATAACCGCCCCTCTCGTGAACGGCTCTTACTGTATCAATAATGTATCAATTTTTGCCTCGGTTGTCAACTGCTATTTTT
>Ga0099364_10000219_pt1 | contig 94800 bp, 112 predicted proteins | sample TergutTh196P3_FD_73070 | JGI IMG/M metagenome (GOLD analysis project Ga0099364, IMG submission 73070) | Microcerotermes parvus P3 segment gut microbial communities from Pointe-Noire, Republic of the Congo - Th196 P3 | ecosystem: Host-associated > Arthropoda: Insects > Digestive system > Gut ...
TACCGAGCCACCCAGGCCACCGCCTGACCAGACCCCACCCAGACAGGACCAGCACCACCGAACCGACCGCCCAGACCCCAGACCCGAACACCGCTCACACCCCCCAGACGATCCCGCAACAGGCTCTCAAAACGGTGGATCGGCGTCAGACCCATGAACCAGAACACTTTTATCGGTGGGCTGTTGGGGGCTGTGTGGTGGCTGCCCTGGCTGCTCTCAACCAGCCCGGCGGGCGACGACGGCGGCGTAGAGGTCACGACGGGAGGCGCCGGTGCGGGCTGCCGCCTGGGTGACCGCGTCCTTGAGGCGGGTACCGGTGTCCACGTCGGCCAGGACGGCGGCCACCAGGGCGGCGTCGACCGCACCGGCCGACCGACGGGCTCCCCCGACCACCACGACGATCTCGCCGCGGACCGGACCGGCGTCGGACCAGGCCGCGAGCTCGGACAGCGGGCCGCGGCGGACCTCTTCATGGGTCTTGGTCAGCTCGCGGCAGACCGCGGCAGGCCGGTCGGGGCCGAACGCCTCGACCAGGGCGGCCAGCAGCGCCGACAGGCGGTGCGGGGCCTCGAACACGACGACGGTGCGTGGTTCGTCGGCCAGCGCGGCCAGGGCCCGGGCCCGTTCCCCCGCCCGGCGCGGCAGGAAACCCTCGAAGCAGAACCGGTCGGTGGGCAGACCCGATACGGCGAGCGCGGCCAGCAGCGCCGACGGGCCGGGCGCCACGGTCACCGGCAGCCCCGCGGCCACCGCCGCGGTCACCAACCGGTAGCCCGGGTCGGACACCACCGGCATGCCCGCGTCGGTGACCACGACGACCGTGCCGCCGCCCGCGACGACGTCGAGCAGGTCGTCGGCCCGCGCGGCCTCGTTGTGGTCGTGGACGCTCACCACCCGGCCGCCGATGCGCACCCCCAGCCGGGCGGCCAGCGCCTGGACCCGACGGGTGTCCTCGGCGGCGACCACATCGGCCTCGGCCAGCAGGTGCCGCAGCCGGGACGAGGCGTCGTCGGTATTGCCGATCGGGGTCGCGGCCAGCACCAGCCTTCCGGGATCCATGCCCCCAGCCTGCCACCCTTGCACCGGGATCAGTCCGACGTTCCAGCAGCGACAGGCCACTACCATGACCAGGTGCCCCAGGAACCAGCCGAGCCGTCGTCCGACACGCCACCGCGTGAACCCGACGCCGCACCCGGCTCGTCGGAGCACGGACCGGCGCTCGCCGCGCGGACCCGCGACCCGCACGGACCTGACGACCGGGCGCCCGGCAGGCCCGACTACGACGCTCTGGGCGGCTGGGCCCTGCCGTCGAGCCCCACGACGGCCGACGCACCCGGACCGATCGGTTCCGACACCAACCTGTCCCGCCCGCCAGCGCCGTGGGCAGCCCGAGTCCGGTCGTGGGTCCTGCCGCTGCGGACCCCTGGCCCGGTGCCCGGCGAGGACCCCGCGGAACCCGCCGCCTCCCGGCTGACCCGACGGCTGCTGGGCGCGTCGCTGGTGCTGACGCAGGCCACCCGCCACGCCCGGCTGATGGGCTGGGTCTGGCCGCTGGCGGTGGCGCTGTTCGGCGGCGTGCTGCGCTTCTGGCGCCTGGGCACCCCGCACCAGCTGGTCTTCGACGAGACGTACTACGTCAAAGAGGGCTACTCGATGCTGGCCCGCGGCTTCGAGGCCGACTGGGGCGCGGACCCGAACCCGGGGTTCGAGGCGGGCGACACCTCGATGCTGGCCAGCGAGACGTCGGAGCGGGTGGTCCACCCGCCGCTCGGCAAGTGGCTGATCGCGGCGGGGATCAGGCTGGGCGGCGGGGTGGACAGCTCCTTCGCCTGGCGGCTGGCCGTCGCGGTCGTCGGGACGCTGGCCATCCTCATGGTGGCCCGGATCGGGCGGCGGCTGTTCGCGTCGACCACGCTGGGCACCCTGGCCGGGCTGTTCATGGCGGTGGACGGGATGGCCATCGTCATGTCCCGCACCTCCCTGCTCGACCCGTTCCTCATGGTGTTCGTGCTGGGGGCGTTCGGGCTGCTGCTCCTGGACCGCGCCCAGGCCCGACAACGCCTGGCCCGGCGGGTCGCGGCCGTCCTGGACGCCGGCGCCCCGATGCCCGACATCGGCCCGTGGCTGGGGGTGCGCTGGTGGCGGCTGGCCGCGGCGGTGCTGCTGGGCCTGGCCTGCGGGGTCAAGTGGTCCGGGGTCTACTTCCTGGCCGTCTTCGGGCTGATGTCGGTGGCCTGGGACATCACCGCCCGGTACCGGGTCGGGGTGCGGCGCTGGTTCCTCGGCGGGCTGGTCCTGGACGGGATCGGCGCCGGGCTGGCCATGATCGTCCTCGCCGTGGCGACCTACGTGGCCACCTGGACCTCCTGGTTCGTCTCCGACCATGCCGACTACCGCGACTGGGCCGACCACAACGACGGGCTGACCAGCTGGACCGTCCACCTGCCGTGGTTCGGCGACGGGCCCGGGCTCCGGCTGATGACGCTGGACACCTCGTGGGTGCCGGACAGCCTGCGCTCGTGGTGGGCCTGGCACGTCGACTCCTGGAACTTCCACAACACGCTGGAGTCCGAGCACCCGTACGCCGCAGGCCCGCCCGGCTGGATCATCCAGCTGCGGCCGACGTCGTTCTTCTGGTCCGACGAGGACCTGACCTGCGGTGCCGACCGCTGCGTCCAGGCCGTCACGTCGGTGGGCAACCCGCTGGTCTGGTGGCTGGGCGCGGCGGCGGTCATCGTGGCGCTGGTCTGGCTGGTCTGGTTCCGCGACTGGCGGGCCGGGGCGGTGCTGTCCGGGCTGGTCGCCGGGTGGCTGCCGTGGATGGCCTACGCCCACCGCACCATCTTCACGTTCTACGCCATCGTGTTCCTGCCCTGGGTGGTGCTCACCCTGGCCTACGTCATCGGGCTGGTGATCGGGCCGAAGGACGAGGTGGCGCCGCGGACCCGCCAGGTGACCGTCTGGGTGGTCGGCGGCGTCGTGGGACTCATAGTGGTGGTCGGGTTCTTCTTCTACCCGGTCTGGACCGCCTGGACGATCCCTTACGACCAGTGGCGGCTGCGGATGTGGCTGGGGACGTGGGTCTGACCGATCCGACCGGGGTAATGGATCCGACCGGGGCAGCAGACGTAAGGTTCAGGGCGTGATACCCGCACTCGACCAGATCATGGCGCCCGACTGGGCTGCCGCCCTCGCTCCCGTCGAACCTGCGATCCGGCGGATGGGAGACTTCCTGCGCGCCGAGGTGGCCGAAGGCCGCGGCTACCTGCCCGCCGGGGACGCGGTGTTCCGCGCCTTCGCCCGGCCGCTGGCCGATGTCCGGGTGCTGGTCGTCGGCCAGGACCCCTACCCCACCCCGGGGCACCCGATGGGCCTGTCGTTCTCCGTGCAGCCCGACGTGCGGCCCCTGCCCCGCTCCCTGGAGAACATCTTCCGCGAGCTGGTGGACGACGCAGGTGTGCCGCGGCCCACCTGCGGTGACCTCAGCCCGTGGGCGGACCGTGGGGTGATGATGCTCAACCGGGTGCTCACCGTGCGGCCCGGCACCCCGGCGACGCACCGCGGCAAGGGCTGGGAACAGGTCACCGACGCGGCGATCGACGCGCTGGTCGCCCGGGGCGGGCCGCTGGTGGCGGTGCTGTGGGGCAAGGACGCACAGTCGCTGTCGCCGCGGCTGGGCCAGGTGCCGTCGGTGCGGTCGGTGCACCCCAGCCCGCTGTCCGCGTCGCGCGGGTTCTTCGGGTCGAAGCCGTTCTCCACCGTCAACCAGATGCTGGCCGACCAGGGCGCCGCGCCGGTCGACTGGGCCCTGCCGTAGTGCCCGGCCGTTCTCTGGACCGCCTGGGTGCAGGTACTGGGCCTACGGGGCATGACATCGCTGCGCGACTGGTCGAAGTAGTCCGATGACGGCGTCCACCTGACGGCTGGCGGACGCCGCTACCTGCACGGACGCTCGTCCGGCGAAAGGCGGACCATCTAGTCTAGTCGCCGGTGTGGGTGAACACCAGAGTCATCGGGCCCTTCCACCCGACCGTCCTCCGCAGTAGAGTGCCAGCGATGCTCCGGTTGAACGACCGGGGCATCACCAGTCTCCACCGAGGCGACAGGCGGACGCGTCCGTACTCCCGCTGCACGGTCGAGCGAAGAGCGGTCTGTGCTGAAGATCAAGCGCGCCCTACCGCGACGCTCCAGAGACAAGCCTCCTCCACAGCGGTATATATATGCCAGCGCCCGTCCGCCGACTCCTGCCAGCCCACACACCACGAGCTCGGCACAGGAATCGAACCTGGTATCGGCCTGCCCGATAACAGGCTGGCCTTCCAGAGCGCTTCTGCCTGAGTCCAGTGCGCCGGACCAGAAATTGTTACCCCGGACCACGACGACGCCATCCTGAAAGCACCGGGCCTGTGACGCGGCACTTCGACATCGATTCCGCAGCGCAGATCAGAGCGCGCAACCTGGATCCGGCCGCCGACGTTCGACACGCTCCAAGAAGACCGGCAGCCGGAGCAGACCCAGCGACGGTCGGGGGCGCGGACGATCTCGCACCCGTGACCGCTCTTGCAGCCATAGCCGCTGGCGAGGCTGAACAACCGACGGCGACCAGACCCGGAGAGCTCCCGCCCCAGACAGTCACGACGCGTGCGGTCGTGTGCCGACCACACATCGACGTCGACGCCGTCAGGAGACGTCAGCCGAGACCAGTACGGACTGATAGCTGCCTCCTGCCTCGAACGAGGAGACCAACGAACGACGGACAGCCCGGTCGGCCGGACCGCGCCTGTCGTCGAGGATCGCGAACCCTCGGTCGGCGGCGCGAGAGGCGTTCCCCATCCACAGCGCTTGGACCACGCCCAGCAGCCCCGACGATGCGCCCAGCTCGCCGAACAGACCTTTGGGCGCGCTGATCGGCACGGCTGCCAGCCCAGCCGCCTCGACAGCCTTGAGCTCGACGGTATCCGTCGCCGGCCGTCCGGTGGCCGCAGAGATCAGCAGGTCGACGTCCGTGCTGGTGACCTGCGCATCGGACAGCGCCAGCCTGAACGACCGGGCCCATCCGGCACCCGAGGGCTCGAGTCTGCTCGGTCCGCTGGTGTCGCCAGTGAGACCGAATCCTTCGATCCTCCCGAGCACACGCCCGCTGGGCGCAGCATCAGCAGCCTCGAGCAGGACCGCGACACCGGCTCCCCCGTACACGGTTCCGGTGCCGCCGAACGGGCGGCACACGTCACGAGAGAGATACCCCGGGACGGTAGCGTACCCAGAGATCAGCGCGGCCGACGCTTCGTCTGCGCTGAGGACGACGACACGGTCACAGGAACCGTTCTTGATCAGCTGTGTCGCAAAGTGCAGCGCGCTGATCGCGCTGATACCTCCGGAGCAGATCGTCGCCGTCGGCCCCTGGAGGTGGTTCAGTATCGCGACATGACCTGCCGCCGCGTTCATGACGGTATTGGGGAAGAGACGCGTGTTGCCGCTGCCGCTCGATATGAGCTCTCGGTGGAACGCCTCGATGGTAGACACCGGACCTGCCCCGGTCGCGAAGATGAGTCCGGTGGAAGCCATCTCGTCGCGGGTGAACCCACGTGACCGCATAAGGTCACCAGCCACGACAGCCGCCCTGCGGCCGAACTTGTCGATCCGACGCAGATACTGGGGGTTGACACCACGGCTGAGGTGGCGGTCGGGAATCTCGGCGACCGGGAAAGCGCCGTAGTGGTCCACCTCGACGGTAGAGGTGCCGTAGACCGGCTGGGAGTCGACCATGGCCTGCTCGACCGCTGCCGAGTCGGCAGCCGGTCCGACGATGGCCGAAGCACCGGTGACGACCACAGGACGTCCAGCCGCAGAGCAGGCTCGCACCGTCTCGTCCGGAGCGCGCAGGAGCAGCACCGCATTGTTTCCGCCGAAGGCGAAAGAATTTGACAGGGCGGCTCTGATACGACCCGGCCGTGAGACGGCTGGGACGATATCGAGGTCGGTAGGCACAGCGGCCGGGTCGGGGACGACCGTCGGGGGGAGGACCTGGTCCCGGATAGCGAGGATCGTCACGACCGCCTCCACCGCTCCGGCCGCACCCAGCGTGTGGCCGATCATCGACTTGGTCGAGCTGACCGGCGGGGGGTCGCCGTCGCGCAGGTGGCTGACCACCCAGGTCTCGACGCTGTCGTTCGCGGGTGTACCCGTGCCGTGCCCGTTGACGTAGTCCACGTCGGTGACAGGACGGTCGTCCATCCGCAGCGCGGCCCGCAGCGCACGGGTCGCTCCGCGGCCGGTCGGGTCGGGTGCCGTCGGATGATAAGCGTCGGCGCTGAGTCCGTAGCCGCCGACCGCGCCCAGGATGGTCGCACCCCGTTCGAGTGCGGGCGAGCGACGTTCGAGAACGACGATCCCAGCCCCTTCGCCCAGGTTGAGACCGCTGCTGCGGGTGTAGGGCGCGCACCTGTCGGGGTCGAGGGCGTCCAGGCAGGAGAACCCGCCGAACGCCAACGACGCCAGGGGATCCACCCCTCCCGCGACCACGACGTCAGCCACGCCGCTCCGCAGCAGCTCCATGCCGTAGGCGATCGCGACGGAACCGGCAGCGCAGGCGTTCGACTGGATGCTGCGCGGCCCCTGGAACCCGAAGACTGCGGCGACGTAGTCAGCCACGGTGTGGAGCGGATACTGTCGCAGCAGCGACGGTCTCGCGTGCCGGAGCCCCCGTCCGATCCACTGCCGGTGGAACTCCTCGCCCGAGCTCCCCCCGCCGAGCGAGGTTCCCATCGAGACGGCGATCCGCTCGGCCGCGTACGGCGCCTCGGCCAGTCCGGACGAGGCGACGGCCTGCCCCACAGCATCAGCAGCCATGGCGTGACAACGGTCGATCCGGCCCTGCCCGCGCAGGGGTCTGGTGCGAGGCTCCCACCGTGCACCGCCCGGCAGCTCCGCGGCACGGTCCGAGACATAGCCTTCTACCGGGACGAACGTGGCAGGACCGATGCCGCTGACCCCAGCCCGGACGGCTTTCCAGCAGTCGTCCACGTCCAGGCCGACAGCAGTGATCAGCCCGACCCCGGTGACGACGACTTCGTCGGCGCTCATTCGATCTCCTCGAGCCACGACAGCGGATCGACCGCCGGACGGGCCACCGTGACCAGCTCGTGCCCGTTGGCGCTGAGCCGAAGGCCAGGTACGTCGAACGGTCGTTCCAGCAGGGACAGCGCAATGGTCGTGTCCTGCCCGGCCCGCGGCGCGACCAGGTGGACCCGGCCGACCGGCTGGTCGCCTGCGAGGACCGCGTCGCCGGCTTCGAGCTGGTGGGCGGACCTCACCGCGACGAGCCGTCGCTGCGGTGGTCCGTCGGCCGTGGTCCTGCCCCTGAACTGGTCTTCTCGTCCCGCACCGGCCATCCAGCCCATACCAGCCTCCTGGAGGGACACACCGTCGAACTGTCCGTCGATCACAGGATGGTTGGCCTCGACCCGGGCCCGCAGCAACGCCTCTGGTTCGCACCGCGCTCCTCCGACCGATTCGGCCAGGCCGGTCATCCAGGTCAGCAGAACGTCGGGGTCGGCCGCGGCGACCACGAGGTAGCCGTACTCGGCTGTGCTCCCGGTTCGGGCGAAGATCGCCTCACCAGTGCCGAGCGGCCCGGCGATCGTCCTCCACTCGTTGAGGAGCACACCGGCGATCTCTTCTCCAGGGAGGTCGGCTACCGCTCTCCACGCCTTCGGACCTTCGATCGCCACGGTGGACCATCCGTCCAGGGGCGTGACACGAACGTCGGTGATACCGCACGACCCGGCAGTCTGCTCCAGGTCGTCCAGAACACTGTTCTGCGAGTCCGAGAGCAGCAGCACGCGCGTCTCGTCGAAGATGCACAGCACGAGATCGGTCGGCCTGCCCTCGGCGTCGAGGACGAGAGACTCCAGCAGGGTCCCAGGCTGGGCATACTCGGTGGGACGAGCGACCACCGTGCTCAACAGCTGCTGCCGCCCCGGGCCGGTCAGCTCGACGATGCGGTTCCCGCGCCGATACGCTGCGGCCGAACCTCGAATTGCTCCATAGCTTTCTACTATCGACATGAGACGCTCTCCGGTCGGTTGTGGTGGTGGGTTGGCGGTCGTGGGGGGCCCCAGCGCTCGGGAGGCGCTCGGCACCCCTGAGCTGCCTCGGCGGTCGTGGGCCCGGATATCACAGGGCCTCCTCGGGTCGTTCGTGGACCAGACGCCAGCGCGCACCGGAGCCGGCCTGGTGACGTACCAGCATGGTGACGACCGTCTGGCCGTCGATGCTGCGGACGAAGACGCCCGGATCGTCTCCGCACACAGGCACCCCCCTCAGATAGCCTCCCGCGCCCCGGCGGACGCGGAACGAGCGCGTCCACGACCGCCACGGAACGTTGCGGCACGCGACGGCGAGCCACGACCCGTCGAACGTCTCGATCTCGATCTCGTCGACGTCAGGACCGAGGACCAGGTATGTCGCCACCTCGCAGGCCGTGCACCGGTCGACCGAGCCGACACAGATATCGAGAGCGTCCTCCTCGTCGAGGAGAACGGTCCAGGAGCCCGGCTGCAGCGTCGTCGAGAAAGGCAGGTTCTGGTCCGGGCCGACCCATTCGACACCTTGGTCACGGTCTGCGCGGTCGCCCTGCACCGCGACCCACAGCGCCGTTCTGACGTGCGCGAGGGGGCCGATCTTCCTTCCCGTCGGGAAAGGGCTCTCCACCAGTGTCGTGCCGTCGTGGCTCCACTCGACGAGGCCGGCACTCTTCTCGACGGTCACCAGCGAGCGGCCGTGATGTCCCCGACCGACCACGACCGGCCGACCGCCGCGCTCGGAGTCGGTCCACCCGACAGGCGGCACCACGGTCCGGGCTGGCCGAACAGCAGCAGCCACGTCCGCGACGGCGGGCCAGGCTCGCAGGGCGACCGAATAGCTCAAGGAACCCGATGCGCTGGAGATGCGGCATCCGGTGCCTTCGACCCGCATCCGGCCCGAGCCGCCACCGACAAGCTCGACCGCGGCGCCTCTGGCCGGGTCGGTCCAGCGCAGCCGGGTCCCCGCCAGCTCCCAGGACGCCACGGCATCGGCAGCCGCCTCGAAGTCGGTCAGGTCGACCGGCCACAGTCCCCGGACCAGATGACCCGAACGGAAGTACCCGTCCGTCGTCGACACCGCACACTCGGCGTTGCGCAGACCAGGACGAGGAGAGGCGACCAGACGACCGTCGGGGGACGAGACCCTGATATCGACAGAGTCACGACGCACCCGGACCTCGCGCCTCGTCCCGTCCGCACAGCTGACCAGCACGCTGCCGTCGATGCGGCTGCTGACGCGACGGCGCACCGGACGGCGTACGGCCGCCGGGACCTGAGCATCGGTCGGGAACGGGTCGGTGTACACAGGGCCGAGGTGCCGCGGGTGGTAGACGGCGAGCTCTCCTGCGGTATCGATCTCGGCGCGCAGACCGTCACCCATAGCAGCCGTCGCCAGAACAGCGTCGGCAGTCGGGGGCGACGCTGCAGTACTACCCGCAAAACGAGGGTCCGGCACACCGTCGACGACCACAGAACGCATGCTGCAGTCCTCGACGGTCGCCACGACCACGAGCTGTTTCTTGTCGACCTCGAACCCGTATTCGATCGTCGTCCGGCCGTCGCTCTCGTGCCGTACGCCGCTGGTGATCGACTGGCGCCGGGAAGAAAGGGTGCGCCAGTCCAGCTCCGGGAGACCTTTCCGCCTGCGGTCCTCGCCGAGCACGCGCAGCAGGTCGTCGGTCACACCAGGGAGAAGGCTGACCAGCTCAATATACCCGTCTTCGTCGGGAGGGGCGCAGGACACCGAACGGAAGCCGACGCGGACGTACATCTGAAACGCTCGGTCGTTCGTCGGGTCCACCTCGACCCTCAGGCTCCGGACTCCCAGACCTGGGAGTAGTCGGAAAGATTCGGTAAACAGTCGGCCTGCAACAAGTCCCGAACGATAGCTCGGCGCGATGAGGAACATTGCGGCAAACAGCTCGTGGCTCGCCGCGGCGCGACGTCCGGACACACCGCAGTATCCAATCGTGCCCACGATACGGCTTGAGCTCTCTGCGACGAGGAAAATTCGGGTATGCCGTTCGTGGAGGATCTCCAGCAACGCTTCGCCGGTCAGCTCGACCCCTCCCCTGGCAGGGCCGTAGCGCTGGGCGTTGTACAGGTCGGCAACCCTGTGCGCATCCTGCTCAGGACTGAATTCACGGATGACCGCCGACATCGTGCTTCAGCTCTCCGCCAGGGCGACGGCCAGCGAGCCCGAGGCCACGACCGACGTGTCGGAACGCAGTTCGACAGAGAACTCTGTCAGCGCGCCGACAGACACTCCCACGTTCGCACGGATGCGGAGCCTGTCCCCTGGCCGCACGATCTCGATGAACTTGAAACGCTTGATCGACGCGAGGTACCCCAGCACCGGTGTGTCCATGGTGGCCGCCAGGACGATACCGCAGGTCTGCGCCGAGGCCTCGACCAGCAGGACGCCCGGGAACACGGGACGACCCGGAAAGTGCCCCGCGAACACAGGGTCCGAGATCGACACGTTCTTGACACCGACCGCCGACTCGCCTGCTATGAGGTCTTCCACCCTGTCCAGCAGAAGGAAAGGGTGCCGGTGAGGAAGGAGGCCGATGATCTCTGCGGCGTCGAGAGTACGAGGTCGTGTCACGGCTGCCTCGCCGCTTCGATGTAGTCGACCATCCTGTTCACAGACCCGAAGACGTACTTTTCTTCGTCGGTGATGTACACGGAGAAGTTCTCCTCGACGAGGCTGACGATCTCCAGCGTGTCCAGCGAGTCGAGCTCGAGCCCCCTTCCGAACAGGGGCTGGTCGTCGTCGATGGTGTGTGGTTCGACCGGAAGGTCGAGCCCTTCGGCGATGAGGCGCTTTAGCCGGCCGTTCAGCTCTGCGCGTCGCTCTGCCTGCTGCCTGATATCGGTGTAGTCCATCTTTCTCTCTCCTTTCGATGGACAGTGGAAAAAATCGGTCATGCGCTGAGGCCTCCGTCTACGGTGAGAACTTGGCCAGTGATATAGGAAGAGTCCGGGCCGACGAGGAAGCGGACGGCTGCCGCGACCTCCTCGGGCCTGGCGAAGCGCCCCAGCGGTATCAGGCTCTGCATCTGGTCGCAGACGTCCTTCGGTACCTTCCGGATCATATCGGTCCTGGTGAAACCTGGAGCCACGGCGTTGACCCGGATGTTCTGGGCGGCAGCCTCGCGCGCAAGAGTCCGGGTCAACGCATTCAGCCCGCCCTTGCTCGCGCTGTAGTTTGCCTGCCCCGGCTGTCCTCGCAAGCCGGACACAGAACTCATGAAAACGACAGAGCCGCCGCCGTGCCGCATCGCCTTAAGGCTCTCGCGTGCGATCAAGAACGCACTGGTGAGATTGGTCCTGATTACGTTCTCCCAGGTATGGAGAGACATCATCGCGACAAGACCATCGTTGGTGATACCAGCGTTCGACACGACCGCCTCCAGTCTCGGCTGCTCGGCTCTGATCGCCCGGAACAAAGACCTCACCTCTTCTTCAGAGGCCACGTCAACCTGATAGGCAGAGGCATACCCACCGTCGGCACGGACAGCATCGACCGTCGCCGCGGCCTCCGCCTCGGCCTCACGGTATGCGATCACGACGTTCCATCCGTGCGACGCAAGACCGACGGCACAGGCACGGCCGATACCGCGCGACCCACCCGTCACCAGCACTGTGCGCTCAAACATTGACACTCATCCGAAAGTCGTCGTCCACCACGGTGATAGACGCACCTGCTGGGCTTCCTCGCCACATCCTGACCATGCTCCTTCCGCTGCCGCAGACCACTCCGGCCGAGCAGCTGCGGGACCGCTCGAGCACAAGGTCCCACCGGACCGGGTGCCTGACACCCAGGAACAGGTCAGACGCGACCCCGTCCGCACTTTCGATAATATTTCCGGTACGACCGGACAGATACGGAACACGCGGTCTGCCGAACTCCGTCCGGCTGACATGGGATTCCCACTGCGACAGTATCGAGTCCATCATCCTCGAGTGGAACGCGTGGCTGACCGCCAGTCGCCTGGCACCGTTACGGAGCAGTCCTTGCGCCTCGGTGATCGCATCTGCGTTCCCCGACAGGACTAGCTGTCTCGGCCCGTTGACGCAGGCGACGTCCAGACCGAGGCCTCTTGCTGTGTCCCGCGCCGATCGTGCCGACTGCTCCGACGTGACGGCGACCGCCAGCATCGCTCCCGCCCCTGGTGCTGCTGTCATGATCTCCCCCCGCCGCCGGGCCAGCCTCACAGCATCTGCAGCGCTCAACGAGCCGCACGCCGCTGCCGCGGCGAGCGCGCCGACGCTGTGCCCGCTCGCCCAGGCGATCTCGTCGTCGGCCACTGCGAACGCAGACCGCCAGGCTGCGAGTCCGGCGACCGACATGGCGACGATGGCGGGCTGGGCGTTCTCTGTCTGCATCAGCTCGTCGGCTGTCGACTCCCACATGAGCCGACACAGGTCGATACCAGCCGCGTCGGACACCTGGGCGAGCACCCTGGACGCTGCAGGGAACCGCGAGGCGAGCACCCTGCCCATCCCAGGAAACTGCTCTCCCTGTCCGGGAAACACCACGAAGCGTCTCATCGGATCTTCCTCGAGAGACGCCAGGCGCCAAGGAGGGAGAACGTCACGAACACGGCCAGCAGGGCTAAGACCGCCAGGCCGACTGTGACGTCGAATCCGTCCACCTTCATCGTGATGCCATAGAACGAGTTCACGGTCTCGGTGGCCTGCTCCTGCCCCGGCCCAGATGTCAGGGCCTCGACTGCCTGTGCCGTGTAGGGACCCCGGATGAGCATCGCCGACTGAGCGAACGGCAGCGCGCTTATGACGTTGACGACCCCTTGTGGAAGAGCGCCGGCCGGGATATACGCACCGGCCAGGAATCCGATGACGGTTCCGACGACGGTCGACATGGCCGCAAAAGCGCCGGAGGTACGGAGGTAGGTCACGGCAAAACTGGCAAGGGCCGCGAACGCCGCGCTCGACAGCGCAACATATCCCACAGCCCGGGCCATTTGCTCGAGCCCCATCACCTTGTTGCCCTGGATCAGCAGGTACAGCTGGCCGGCCGTCGACACGATCAGAGTCATCACCATGGAGATGACGAAGCTTGCCAGCAGATACCCGAAGACCAGCTGCGTGCGCCGCACGGGCGAGACGATGAAGTCGACGAACCTCCCGGATGCCTTGTCGTCTACGAACACGGTCAACGCCGCGAGGGCAGTCGTGAGAGTCGTGATCATCGTCACGCCCGCAAACACCCATGCATTGACGAACCACGCAACGTCGCTATCTGTCGCGCCTGGAAGCTGGTCGTGCAGGTTCTCCACCTGGAGATTTCCCAGGAATAGGGCGTAGAGCGCTATCAGGATAAGCGCTGACAGGAGCGAGAAGAAGACTCCCGCTCGATCCCGGAAGAAGATCCGTAGGTTCCGACCGGTGAGGGACAGCACTGCAGTCATGGTTGCTCCCTCTTGGTGACCGACAAGAAAACGTCGTCCATCGTGCCGTGCCTGAACTCGAAGTCGTCGAACTCTACCGCCGACAGCAGCCTGTACGCCTGGCCCGCCGAATCGACGTTGACCACGGCTTCTCCGTCTCGCCCACAGGCGGCTGGCACACCCCGCTGCGCGCAGAGTGCCAGGACGGACTGCAGCCTCTTCCCGCGTATCGTAAGGACGCTCGAGCTGTACCGCGCCCGAAGCTCGACCGGTGTGCCTTCCGCCACAATCTTTCCCTGGTCGATGATACAGACACTGTCCGCCCTCTCGGTCTCTTCCATGTAGTGAGTGGTCAAGAACACGGTGGTCCCTTCCGACTCGCGAAGGCCGCTTATAGCCGACCATATCTGTTCGCGCGACTGCGGGTCTAGCCCCGCCGTAGGTTCGTCCAGGAACAGTACTGCTGGTCGGTGCATGAGGGCGCGTGCGATGTCGGCTCGCCGTTTTTGTCCGCCCGAGAGCAGCCCGTAGCGCTGGTGCAGGAATTCTTCTACACCGGTCAGCCGTGACAGCTCCCTCAGCCTTGCTCTGGCATCACGGCTGCGCAGACCGTAGAGGCGTCCGCGGAGGGTGAGGTTCTCCGCGACGGACAGGAGCGGGTCGAGGAGCGACGACTGGAACACGGCCCCGATCTGCCGACGCACGCTGTGGGACTGCGTGACCACGTCGTGGCCGTTGACCTCGATGCTCCCTGCTGTCGGGGTCAGCGACGTAGTGATGCAGCCGATCGTCGTCGACTTGCCTGCACCATTTGCTCCGAGAAAGGCGAAGAGCGAGCCGTCAGGCACGCTGAACGACAGGTCGTCCACGGCGACGAGACGATTGTATACCTTTCTGAGGTTCGCCACCACTATTGCCATCACCGCACGCTCCCCGAACCCAGCCCCGCAGATGCGTTCGCGTTCTTGTCGACCATCGGCGCCGCAAGGCAGGTCTTTTCCTCTCGTTCGCCCGAAAGACTGGGCTCTGGGCGCGGTCGAACGCCGTACATCGACTCCGGCAGGCTTACAGGCCGCAGGGCGCGTGCGACGACCGTCGAACAGCGCAGGTGGCCCGAACCGAGCGAGATACGGAAGCTCCTGAACGTTCTCTCGCTGAGCGGAACGTCGGTCACCCGGTTGATAGAACCCTCGATGGCTGTGGACCGTCCCGGAGAGAGCGGTTCTCGCGGGAAGAGCTCGAGCTCGACACGGCGCATCCGAAAGTCCCCAGACTCGGCTTGATCTGTCCGGTCGTACCGGTCGACCATCAGCTGGCAGAGCTGTACGGATATCAGCAGCGCCTCGGCCAGCTGCAGCCAGTCGCTCACCTGCTGGCCCAGGCGACACTGCGGACTCTTCGCAGGCCGGACCTGGGCAGCAGCCTTCACCAGGGTGCCGTCGTCCGAGAGCACCAGGTCTTCGACCGTCGTCTCTCGTGGGCCTACCGATGCTGCGGCCAGGAGGCTTGCCCCACCCGGACGGCCCGGATCCACCCGGACCACGACGAGGCGAACCTCCAGGTCAGCCACCGACACCCGGAAGATACACTCGGCCGGGTTGATTCCGACGACGGGCTCGAGACTCGCCGGCAGCGGCAGGCCGTCGACCGGCGGGGGCGCGGACTCGGAGCGCGCCCGGACTATCGCCCGAACCGGATACAGTCTCGCCATCTCGACGTCCGAGAAGCTCAGCACCTCCGAGCAATGCCGTTCGACCATCACGTTCGCCATGATGATCGCGTCGAGCGCGGAAGCATGTGGGGTAGCCTGCGGCTCACCGCAACGCGACCGGGCCCCGTTGGTCTCAGCAGGACAACGCGTCGTGCTGGCTACCGGATAGCCGGAGCGATTGCGCCCGGTCCGACGGTGCCCGATATCAAAATATCGCGACTCGGCTGCAACCAGCATGTCGTCGATGTTGACGGAGTGCTGCGACACGCTGCTCCCTTCGAATGGCTGTGCTGTGCACATCTGGTAGGGAAGCGGACGCCCGACGCTGGACGTCTGCTAATTTGCTGGCTGTGCGTCTTGCGCACCCCCACAGCAGTGGGAGCTCGAAAAGCCTAACACCCCGCCTGGCCCTTCCTGCAACATGCACAATGCGATACGCCTCACACACTTTGAGCACGTGAGACCGACGTGCCTCACACACTTCGAGCACGTCAGACCGACGCGCCCCACACTTCGAGCACCTGAGGCCGACGTACTCCACACTTTGAGCACGTCAGACCGACGGGCCTCACACACTTCGAGCGCACGGCTCCCCGGGCGGGCTTTGTGGAAAGTTTGTAGAAGGCGGGATCTCGATGGCCGCCAGACGCCCACAGAGGACTGGGCCCTGGACGAGGTGCTGGTGTCCGAAGTGTGTTGGAAGACCGGACCGGGTCCGGCTGGGCACCAGATCCCGGTGCGCGCAGGCCCCCCGCTGCCAGGGACGCACGTCGTTCGCCCGACGGTGGGCGGCCAGCCAGCCCGACACCGTGACGCAGGTCTTGACGGGCACGTTGCAGTGGCGGACCCCGGAACGGTCAAAGCCTGGACGGGGCACGAGTCGACCGCCACGACCAGTGCCTGCACCACCTCGGCACTGCGGCCGACCTCGCTGGCCTGGACCTGCTGAACCGGGGCCCGGAGTACGCGGGGGTACGCAGGAAGGACGCAGAAGAGCAGGCACCACCTGGCGGAAGAATGTTTCCGCTGGTCAGAGATGGAGCCGCCTGAGGGAATCGAACCCTCGACCTTCTCATTACGAGTGAGACGATCTGCCGCATCGATCATGCTGCTGATCAGCATAAACACTGTTCCGTCTCTGGCTGCTTAGGCCATCACTTATGCCATCTCGGCTGCCCGTGGTGTCGGGCGGTGCGCACCGGGATCGTCGCTGACGACGTGGCGGCCACCCTGCCACGGGTGCGCGTCCCGCGAGGGGCGCCCCGACCGACCCCAGAGGGAGTACTCCTGGCCGCGCTTCGCAGGAGCGGTCCGCGCGAGCGCCTGATGCTGGAGCTACCGGAAGCCAGCTTCCGGTAGCGCGGTCGCGTTCATTGACGTCGAGCAGCCGCAGAGCGGATACGGCAGCCCGGCGCCCGACATGCCACAGGCGAGCGGTAGCCTCGCACCGGCACGGTCTCCGACGGAGAGGTCAGTCTCGGTGGGCTGCGTGGTGCTCTCGGCACTCAGGGCACCGACACCCGGCCCGCCAGCCGCCGTGGGTACCGTGGGCCAGGTCGGGGTCACGGGACGCCATGAGCGCGTCGTCCAGCCGCTGCGCGAAGCCTGGGTCGCGGCGGCGGCGGGCGGTCACCGCCGCGGCGGTCAGACCGAGCCTGCGCAGGACCAGGCCGAGGGGGGCGCCGGAGGCGACCTGCGCCACCAGGAGGTCGCCGACGCCTACCCACTCGCGGTCGCGGCGCTCGCCGCGGCGACGACGGTCGGTCTTGCCACGCAGGTGCTCTGGCGTCGCTGTCACCAGCCGATCCTCCCCCCGGGCTGTGCCCGGTGCCATTCAGGCACGGCGGCAAGCACGAAGGCGCCCCCCGCCTGGTGAGGCGGGGGGCGCCGTGACAGATGCTCGCGATCGGCCTGTTGGCCTGCATTCTGCTCAGGCTGTAACGGTTTCCGATCAGTCGCTCAACCTGCTCACAGCGCCGGGCCCGCCGGGGTCGGCCGGTGCCGACCCGAGGTGCAGGGCCCGGTCGAGCCAGGCGTCGACGGCAGGGACGGCCATGACTCGGGCCAGGAGCCCAGCCAGGGCCGAGCAGGTCACGGCCGCGGCGGCCAGCCAGGCGCCCCACCCGGCCGGGAGGAGGTCGTCGCGGGCGACCAGGTCGCCGACCAGGGCCAGGGTGGTCAGGACCGCGGGGACCGCGACCAGCACCTGGGCGGCGGTACGGGCGGCGGCCCGCCAGGGGTGGGTCTGCTGCGGGGTCATGGTGCTCCCAGGGGTGGGCCTGCCGGTATCTGAGTCATGGTGCTCCCGGGCGGGCGTGGGCCGGCCTGCGGGTGGTGGTCTGCTCCAGGCGGCGGGCCAGGTCGTGGACCCGGTCCCGGTCCTGGGCGGCGTCGGCGCGGATGGCGGTGACGTCCTCGTGGGTGGCGCGGGCCAGGTCGACGACCAGGGCGAGGGTGCGCTCCAGGGCGCTGCACTTGGCGTCCAGGTCGTCGCGCAGCGGTAGTACGTGGTCGTTCTCGACGTGCCCCAGGACCCGTGCGGTGGCGCGGCTGGTCTGCTCCACGCGGCGGGCGGTCCCGCGGGAGACCACCCCGTAGGTGACGAGCATGCCCACGACGGTCTGGCACATGGAGATCATGGTCTGGACCAGCTCGCGCTCTGTGGGTGCGATCCCCTCCCCGGCGGTCACGACCAGCACGGCCAGCAGCCCGGTCACCGGCGTACCGCCTGGTGGGCGTCGGCGCAGCGGCGCAGCGCACCGGGCCCGTCCAGGGCCTCGCCGCACTGCGGGCAGGTCGTCCCGTCCGGCGGCTGGGGGCGCTCGCGGCGCTCGCGCGGCCGGGGGGCGTCACGGCGTCCGGTGTGGTCGTGCACCGGCCCGGGGGTCACAGCCGTCCCTCGCCCAGGCGGGCCTGCAGGGCGCGGACCATCGTCGACGGCCTGGACACGGTCCCGTCTGCCGGGGTGCCCAGGTGCCGCTGCAGCGCGGTGATGGTCGCGGGGCCGACCAGGCCGTCCACGGCAGCGCCGGTGCGGGCCTGGACCGCGCGGACCAGCAGCGACCCGGAGGCCGCGGCGACCCACTGCCACCCGCCGACCAGGCCCGGGTTGGCCGCCCGCCAGCCCTGCCACTGCGAGGAGACGGCACCGTCGACGGGGGTGCCCAGGACCTGCTGCGCCCGGCGGGTCGTGGCCGGTCCCCACAGGCCGTCGACGACCAGGCCGCCAGGCGGATGGGGCGGGGCGGCGGTGCCGGTCGCCATGGCGAGGATGGCGGGGATCTGCCCGATGCGGTCGTCGCCCGGGCACGTCTTGCCGCGGGACGAGGAGTAGCGCATACCCCCGGCCACGCGCCACGGGTCGATACCGAGACGGTGCCAGGACAGACCCTTGGACGTGTCCCGCCCGGCCATGGAGTCTGTCGCCAGCTGGGGTCTGATCCCGTGCGTGCGGACGGCCCAGGCGAACAGCGCCGCCAGCGACAGGACCTGTGCCTCGGTCCAGACCCCTGGGCCCATGCCCTGCGTCTCGACGGAGATGGTCGCATCGTTGCCCTCGAGGTCGGCAGCGGCACGGTACCGCGTGTCGACATACTGCTCGACGGTGCCGTCACGCCGGACGTAGAAGTGCGAGCACGGATTTCCGCTCGTGCTGAAGAACCCGAACAGGCTCGGCGCCTCGGACACCGCGATGTGCAGGTTCACCCTGTTGTAGACGGCGATAGGCGTCCGAAAACGCTTCACATCGCGAAATGTTGCGCCCGGGAAGACTGCCATATTCTCCTCCTGGTCCGGTTATTCAGCGGTTGGATAGGAATATCAGGCGAACGGCCGAGTTTATGTGATGCCCGGCGGGCGCCTAGTCGCTGATCCGTGCGATGGTCAGCAGGTAGCTCTGCACGCTCCCGGTGCCGGCGCCCTGGGAGTAGACCATCGGGGAGACCCTGCTGCCGGCGCTCAGGGCCCTGGTCCACGTCGCCGCGAACGAGACCGGGGTAGCGTCCGGGCACTGGTACACCTGCTGCAGGGAGGACGACACGGCACCCTCGTTCAGGCTCAGCCCGACGCCGGCCCTCGTAGTGTTGGCGGCGGGTGTTATCGAAGCGGTCATGGAGATGACGAAAATCCCTGTCCTGACGACCTTCACGGCCCCGGCGGCCGTGTCGTACTCGAACTCGCCGCCCGTGGCCTGGCCGACGGTGGTGTTGCCCGTCGCCACGTTCTTCCACGCGTTGGCCGTCGTGGTCGACGCCGCCGCGGACGCGATCTGCACGAACCGGCGCGGGGCCGCGACGTCGGACCACGAGCCGTCGTCCAGGGTCATGAGCGTCCCGGTGTCGGCGACCTGGGCCATGGCCGGGGTCTGCGACCCGGCGAGGTGGGCGGCCAGGGCTGGCAGGTCTGCGGCGGTGCGCACCGTCCACACCGGCGACGGCAGCGCGTCCCACACCTCGGTCACCGCCGGGTTGCCGGTCCCGGACGCCGGGACGCTCACCCGGGCCAGGACCATCCACCGGTCCGGCGTCGTCGGCACCGCTGGGGACACCGACGGGTCGCCGGGCAGGTAGGCGACCACGGCCCGGCGCTGCCCGGTGCCGTCGGCCTCGTCGTCGTCGTCGATGCGGACGCCGACCAGGTCGACCCGGGGGTAGGTGGCGTGCGGGGCGTCCAGCGTCCAGGCGACCGGGGCGGTCACCGCGTACGAGTACGGCCCGGTGGCCGAGGCGAGACCGGCGTCGACCACGCCGGAGTGGGTCCCGACGCTCACCGTGCCGCCGGCCACCCACACGACCGTGCCCGTTCCCGGGCGCACCCCGGACCGGGTGCCCAGCGGCCTGGACGGCAGTGCCGGTACCGAGGTGGCGGTGACGAGCTGGCGCGCGTCGCGCGCGGTGTACTCGGGCTGGTCGGTATCGGACGGAGCGTTGAACGGCCACCCGCCGACCTGCGCGATCGTCTGCTCTGCCATCAGGTCACCTCTGGAACGTCACGATGAGAGTGGTGATTGCCTTGTTCGCCACCGCGCCGGCTGCCGGGACCGCGAGGTTCGTCCGGCCTGCCACCGCCGCCGTGACCGACCCGCCGGACAGTCCGCTGAGCGTGGCAGCGTTGAAGCAGGCCAGGTTGGGGGAACCCTGCCATACCCCGGCCCACGACTCGGTGCCGGCCTGACCGTTGATCCTGACCGACGCCCACATCTCGTAGTAGTCGGCCACGCTGCCCGAGGCGAACCCCAGGGCGACGACGGCGGCCCTGGTGTACCCGGCAGGCACCGGTACCGATACCTGTGCCCGGTCGACGTTGCTCGTGCTCCAGTCGAAGCCAGCGGCGTAGGCCGTTGCAGCGGCGGGCACGACCTGCGAGCCGACCAGGGTGGTGATCTGCGCCTGCGCCGCGGCCAGCTGGGAAACCTGGCCGACCAGGGCAGCACCCTGGTCGGCCAGGGTCTGCTGGGCCGAGGCGAGGGCTAGCTGCTGGTCGGCCAGGGTCTGCTGGGCCGAGGCGAGGGCTAGCTGCTGGTCGGCCAGGGTCTGCTGGGCCGAGGCGAGGGCTGACTGCTGGGCGCGCAGGTCGGTCACCGTCGGTCCGACCGCGGTCTGGATCGCCGCGCCCAGGGTGTTGGTCCACCGCTCCAGGTACTCGATGCGCCGCAGCACGGTGCCCAGGTCGTCGGGCAGCGCCGCCGGGGACACCAGGGTCGTCACGACAGGTCACCTCCGGCCAGCACCGGGGTGATGGTCCTGGCTCCGGTCAGGTCGACCTCCCAGCCCACGGCACGCGACACCCCGGACAGCCCGTCGGGGAACGCCGGGAACACCCCTGGCTGGACGACGTACCCGACCTCGTCGCCCAGCGACCAGTCCACGCCCAGGCGCGGCGCGGCGTCGAGGTTCGCCGTCATGGTCAGCGACACGGTGCCCTCGGCCACGGACTGCAGGGCCCGGGAGGCGTGCTGGGCCAGCGTCGCCACCGAGGTGATCGACGTCGAGGGGCACCACCGGTACTCCGCCGGGAGCCGGTCGGTCACCGCTACCGACCGGGAGGCCTGCGGGCGGTCCTCCTCGTCGACACCGGTCGACACCGCGGTGCAGGTCGTAGCCCCGTACCCCTGGCCATAGTCCTCGACCAGGTCTGCCGCGACGACCGGGCCTGGCGCCTCGAACACCGTGGCGGGCCGCAGCCCGGCCAGCCTGGAGGCCCCGACGCGGTCGCGCACGACCAGGACCGGGACGTACCTGACAGGGTCGGTCGTGCGGCGCCAGGTCACTACCCACTCGGGGCCCCCCTGGACCGATGACAGCTCGCCCAGCCGGTCGCCGACCGTCGCGTCGGACGCGTCGCGGTAGTGACGGTCGCGGCGGACCGCGGAGGTCCCGGCGTCGACCTGCCACGGCGACCCGGGGCGTACCATCACCTGGCCCAGGCGAGCGGCGATCGTGGTCTGGGGCTGGTCGGCCAGGTCCAGGTCGGGCACGTAGACCCTGTCCAGGTGGGCCTCGGCGGACGACAGGGACAGCTCTACCGCCGACCCCAGGCCGCGTCTGCGGCGGGTGACCATCCCGGCCCACAGCGGCACCGTGGCGTCATCGTCCGTGGCGGACAGGACCAGCACCGAGGCCCACGGCTTGGTGGCTGCGACCCATCCCGGCGGGGTCTGGTCCCACACAGGAAGGGACGCCTGGGTCGTGGTCGTCGCGGCGATCAGCGACGACACCCGCGAGCACTGCAGGTCGGGCAGCTCGACCAGCACCTGCCCGGTCCTAGCGTCGCAGCCGGACCAGGACAGCCTCACGCCCACGCCGGCCACGCCTGCACGTCCAGGCGACCGGACCCGGCCACCGCGGAGAACGTCCACGTCGTGGTCCCGGGCGCGAACACCGGCCACCCGCGCGATACGACCCACGCCGCCCGCGAGGCCGTGCCCCCGGCCAGGACCTGCAGCGTCCCCGGGTCGACCACCAGCGTCTCGCCGTCCCCCAGGGTCAGCGACAGCGTCAGGGTCAGCACCGACCCGTCAGGAGCCACGGTGCGGATGCTGGGGCGGGTAACCGGTCCGGTGACCGTCATCAGCAGCCTGCCGGCCACCGTGCCGGGGTTGGTCATCGTCACCTCGCCCGAGGTGGCCGACGCCACGATCCGGAACGGGACGCGGAACGGCAGGCGCAGCCCGCCGGTCGACGCCGGCAGACCGGTCCAGCCGGTCATCATGTCGCCGAGCAGCCGCGGGTCGTACGCGACCAGCTGCACCGACCAGCGCACCAGCACCGGGCCGACCGTAGACCCCATGCTGACCGGGTCGACCAGGACCTGGTCCTCGCGGTGCACCTGGCACCACCGGGACCGGTCGGCCTCGACCACCACGGCCACCACCGGGCCCACCGGCAGCGCCGCGTGCAGCCGGTCCACCGCGCGCCTGGCCGCAGCCTGGTCCCGGGCGACGAGCGACCCGGAGAACGCAACCCGCTTCGGACCTGACACCGGGGCGTTGGGCCACCCGCCGTCGGACCCGGCCCGCTGCTCCACCACTAGCGTCGAAGGCGCCGACGACCACCACCCGGACGCCGCCGGGGAGGTCTCCACGACCCAGCGCGTCCCGTCGGCGTCCACGCCCCACAGGTCCAGACCGCCCAGCGTCAGCCTCGGCGTCGGCAGTCCCACCATCACACCCCGGCCATCGACAGGCGCCGGGCCACCGCCACCGCAGCCCCGTCGGGGTCGGTCGAGGTGATGTAGTTGGTCACCTGCACGTTGCGGCCTCCTCCGCCAGGAGCGGCCGACGACGACGGTGCACCGACCGTACCCAGCGACGAGGTCAGGTCCGACAGGTACCGGCGCACTGGGACGTCGGGGACCAGGGCCGAGGCAGCAGCGTCCATCGTCCTTGCAGCATCGGGGATCGATCCCTCGATCCCCCTCAGCACCTGACCGATGATCTTCTCCCCAGACTTCGGCAGGTTGTACCATCCAGACCCGGAGAAAGGTCCCCACTTTGCAGGTGAGAACGGCCATGCGCCCTTCACGGTGTTGGCGATCCCGCCGATGGCGTCTTTCGCTGGCTTCATCATCTTGTTCATGCCGTCGATGAGGCCCTGAATGATATTCTTCCCGGAGTCGACGAGCCATGTCGCGGCGTCGGAGAACACACCGGTGACCTTGCCCTTTATCTCATCGATCTTGCCCTTGACTTCGTCTATGGCTGTCGTCACCGCCGACTTGATTCCGTCCCAGATCTCGGATACCTTGCCCTTTACGGTGTCCCACGCTGTGCCCCACGTCGACTTGATCGTGTCGAGCGTGTTCGAAATCGTTTTCTTCACCGCGTTGACCGTTGTCGTCGCGATGCCGCTTATGCCGTTCCAGACGGTGTCGAAGATGCCTTTTATGTCGTTCCAGACGCCGTCCCAGTCTCCTTTGATCAGGGAGGTTACCGTGGAGATTACACCTTGGATTACGCCGAGGATGGTCTCGACGATCGTCTGCATGACGTTCCAGACGGTCTCGAAGACTATCTGTATCCCGTTCCAGATTCCTTCTAGAATTCCGCTGGCAATCTCCCAGGCTGCCTGTATTGCCGCGATCAGCGGCGGGCCGACGACGTCCCAGGCTGCCTGCACCGCGGTCCACAGGAACTGCCAGTACCCGATGATCAGGTCGATCGTTGGCTGGAAGACGTTGGTCCACAGCCAGGACACGACCATGCCGACGCGCTCGAACACCGCGGAGGCCAGCTCGCCGAACGCCTCGATCACGGGGTTGACGTTCGTCTGCCACCAGGAGACGACGGCGTCCACCGCTGCCTGGATCCCGGGCCAGACTTTCTCCGCGACGCCCTTCAGCCATTCCCATGCTTTTCCGAGCGCGTCGGTGAATGCGGCCCAGACCTTCTTGCCGGTCTCGGTCTGGGTGAAGAAGTAGACCAGTCCGGCGACGAGCGCCGCTACTGCCGTCACGATCAGCATGACCGGGTTGGCGTTCATGACAAGGTTGAACGCAGCCTGGACCGCCGCTGCCGCCTTTGTCACCGCCTGCCAAATCTTTGTCGCCGCGATCCACGTGCCGTACGCGACTGCGGCGGCGCCTATAGCCACGGCCAGGGTGGACACGATGCCCTGGTGTTCGCTCATCCAGCTGCCGACAGCCGTCAGCGCGGGCGCCACCACGGAGCTCAGCAGGGACGCGAGCGCGCTGACGGCGCCGCCCAGGACGGTTCCTGCGATGCTGGCCATGGTCTGCAGCGCGGGGGTGGCACCGGCCAGGGCGCCGCCCAGGAACGAGCCGATCCCGCGTGCCAGGTCGCTGACCGCGGGGACGACTTTCGACAGGGGCTCTTTCAGGCCGTCGAATGCGCTGGCCAAGGCCCCGACGGCGCCGCCGAGGCTGTCGCGCAGCTCGGGGCTCAGGGCGATGACCGCGGCGACGGCCCCGGCCAGCAGCCCCATGGGTCCGCTGATCGTGGGGACCAGGGCTCCCAGCGGGCCGAGCGCCGAGGCGAGGCTGCCGCTCGAGACTGCGAGCATCGCCCCGCCCAGGGGGAGGATCACGCCGAGCAGGTCGGAGGCTCCGGACGTAACCTTGGAGAAGTCGACCTTCCCGACCAGGTCGAGGATATTGTCGGTGACGTTCTTCACCGCAGGGGCGAGCCGGTCGGACATTTGGGTGACGAACGGTTCTATCGTCGCAGTCAGGTTGTCGACGGCTGGGATCGCGGCGTTGAATATATCTTTCAGCGAGGCGAGGACGGGGACGGCGACCTTCTCGCCGAGACGGCCGAGCGCGGCGGTGATGTTCGCCAGCGACCCGCGGAACGTCTCGCCAGATTTCTGCGCTGCTCCGCCGAGGTACTCGTCCATGGCGTCGGAGAACGTGGCGAAGTCGACCTTGCCGCGCGACACCATGTCGGCGACGGCGTCGGCGTTGACGCCCATCTTCTTGGCCAGGATGTCGTAGACGGGGATCTGGGCGTAGAGGAGCTGGTTGACCATCTGGCCGTCGATGCGGCCCTTGGCTGCCGCCTTGCCCCAGATGGAGCCCATCTCGCCCAGGCCCATACCGGCGACCGTCGCGGAGTCGGCGATGCGGGTCAGGGTCGTCTGGAGCTCCTGGCCCGGCTTGATTCCGGACGCGACCATAGTCCCGGCCAGGCCCATGGCGTCGCCGAGCCCGAACGCGGTTCCTTTCACCGATGCCAGGGCGTTGTTGCTGACCTGCTCGATGTCCTGCGTCGACAGCTTGAGCCCGGCCAGCTTTGCCCTGGCGTCCTCGATGGCCAGGGCCCTGGAGAACCCGCCCTTGAGGGCGATCCCGCCGATGGCCGCGCCGACGCCGACTATCGCGGTCGACGCTGCGGTGAAGGCGCGTCCCAGCGAGACGCCCATCCGCGAGGAGCTGCGCACGGTGTCGGACTCGACCTGCCAGAGGGTGGACCGGACGTCGCCGGGGATGCGCGACGTGGACGCCGTCAGGGAGATGTACGCGGTCGCTACCTCTGTGGCCACGTCACCCCCCGGGCGGTCTCCCCAGGCGGGACTGGCGCCAGGTGTCGAAGCTGTCCGGGCTGTCGAAGCCGTCGAGGGCGATGCGGTCGACGTCGCCGCTGTCCGGCTGGTCGAGGCGGATGTGCTCGGGGCGTTCTCCCCTGCCCCCTGCGCGCTGCCAGTTGGCGTCCATGAGCAGGTTCGCCACGAGGGACAGCAGGTGGGAGTCGACCGTGAGGGCGGCTGCCGGGTCGATGTCGCGCCACAGCGCGGCGTCGGGCGGCAGGTGCTCGACCAGGTCGCCCAGCACCGAGGGACGCAGGGTCCTGCGCTGCAGGACCTGGTCGAGGTCCAGGCCGTAGTACCGCAGCAGGTCGGCTCGCAGGGCTCCGCGGTGCGCGAGCCGTGCGACCAGGGTCAGCGGGTTGTAGGCCACCTGTCCATCAGGAGGCGTCTGCGAGGGCTTCGAAGAACTCGGCGACCCATTCCGCCATCTGCGACCCCACGACCCGGCCGGTCTTCTCGTCGGTGCACAGCGCCCGGACCTTGGCGTCCTGGGCAGGTCCGAGGATGCGGCGCACGGCCGATGGCATGCCGCCGCCGCTGCGGTCGTTGAGCTCTTCGACGACGTCCCAGTCGTCCAGGGCGTCCTCGGTGACGACCAGCTCCATGCCGCGCACGGTGATCCGGTACTCGACCGGCGCGCCGTGCGTCGGGCTCGGGGTCGCCTTCTTCGGCCTCTTGGCCTTCTTCCTGTGGTCCTGCGGTTTCTTCGGCGCTCCCATCAGGCGTCGACCTGGCCGTCGTCGGTGTGGTCGAAGAAGAACACTCCCGTAGCGTCGTCTCGGAACGCGGTCAGGGTGACCGGGTAGCCGACGGCGGCCGAGTCGGTGAAGGTCTGGGTGAAGTCCTCGGTGGTGACCTGGGAGTCGGGGAAGACCAGGCGGCGCAGGCGCCCGGCGTGCGCCAGGTCGGAGACCCACACGCTGCGGGGCAGCTCGGCGCCGTCGAACGCGACCGTGAGCCGGTTGCCGTGGGTGGCGTCGGCCGGGTCCTCGGTGACCGCTCCGTCGCCGTAGACGCTGCGGTTGACGTCGGCGTCCAGGGTCTGCAGGAGCGTGAAGGAGACCGACACGCCGATCTCCTTCTGCGCGCGGACCACCTCGTCGCCGCCCCAGGCGCTCTGCGACTCGAACGCCCGCTTGATGGCCCGTTCCAGCCCGTCGGCGTGGGCGTAACCCTGCGGTACGTACTCGGGCGCCAGCGGCGTGGACGCGTCGGTCGGGAGCAGCGCGCCCAACGGCGCCCGGAACAGGGCTCCGCCTATCTTGGGCTTGCCGACGAAGATCTTCCGGGTCGAGTAGTTCCCCATGTCTGTATCCCTTCCTCAGAGCAGGACTGCTTGGCGGACGATCGCGGTCATGACGTACCTGGGGGTGCCGCTGTCGGGGTCGGCCGAGGCGTAGGGGCCGCCGACCCACCCGTCCTCGCCGGGCGGCACGAACGTCCCGTCGGGCAGGTCCAGGGCGCACAGGTGCCCGTAGACCTGCCGGGCCAGGTCGCAGGCGGCGGCGTCGGTGGGCGCCCAGCACTCGACGGTGACCTGGGCGTCGGCGGTGACGGGGCTGGTCCGCCTGGTCCCGGTGAGCAGGACCCGCACGAACCGGTCCGGCCGCGGCCGGGGCACGACCCGGACGGACGGGACGTCGAGCAGGCTGGTCAGGTAGCCCATGACCTGGGCCTCGACGTTGCCCAGCGCGACCGGCTCACCCACCGCCGACCGCCCGTTCCAGGACGTGGTCACGGGCCTGGGCCACCCAGGCCCGCCAGGTGGCGGTGACCACGGCGACCCGGCCGCGGCCCCGTCCTCGGGCGACCTCGGCGGGCAGGGCGACGAACCCGTCGCCGGCCCTGGACGCGATCTTCTGGCCCCATTCCTCCAGCAGCGCCATGACTCCCGGTGCGGTGCGCAGCTCGCGGAACCCGGCCATGTTCCACTCGATCCGGATGTTGCCCACGTCATCCCTCCGGGTCGCGCAGGGTGACGACCAGACCGGACGGGCCGCCCGGCCGCCGTGGGGGCCAGGCCGCTGGCTCTCCGTCGACGTCGTGCTCGACCCCGCGGACCCTGACCCTGTCTCCTGGTGCGATGTCCGGGGACGACCGGCGGAAGTACAGGGTCGTGGCGGTCAGGACCGGTTCGCGGCCGGGCTGTGACACCACGGTCGTCGAGCCCTTCGGTGCGACCAGCGCCCCGGGTATCTCGGCCTCGTCAGGACCGGCGAGGACTGGCTGGTCGAACGCGTCGCGGCCGACCACGGTCGTGCTGGGCCGGATGCGTACCACCGTCTCGCTCACCGTCGGCCCCTGGTGTACCCGGGACGGACGAACGCCGTCCCTGGGATCCCGGTCGTGGTGGGGGTCAGGCCGAACAGCTCGTCTGCGGTGAACGGCCCGGCGTCGGCCGGGTAGGTGGCCGAGGTGGTGAACGGCCCGACGACCTCGGTGAGCTGCCGGGCGCCGGTCGGGTTGGACAGCGCGCGGCGCACCGCGCCGACGACCGCTGCCCTGGCCTTGGCCGTGCGCAGCTCGTCGTCGGGGACGAACGCGTCGATGCCGGGCACGCGCAGGCGCAGCTCGACCGACGCCTGGTCGATCAGGCCCTGGGCCGCCTGCCTCTCGCCCTCGGTCATGGGCTCGCCCATGACGGCCTGGACGTCGTCCGGGGTGGCGAACAGTGCCAGGGCCACCGGTCAGGCCTCGGCGGCCTCGACGGCGGACATGATGTCGTCCCTGGTGTCCTTCTCGTCGACCGGCAGGCCGATGTGCTCGGCCCAGGCGGCCCACAGCTCCCGGGAGGAGTTGCCCTTCGGGCGCTCGTGGACGGGAGCCTCGCGGGCGAGGACGTGCTGCCCGACCGTGGCTCCGTCGGGGACGGCGTCTCCGGCGCGCAGCATCACGGTCCCTCCGTCGGCGTGCGCGAGGACGACGCCGACGAGGTCTTCTCGGATCTTCATGCTTAGACCTCTCGTCGTGCCTGCAGGGGCGCCGTCGGTGCGGCGCCCCTGCAGGACGGTCAGGACAGGACGGTGGCGCGCAGCGAGAGGTTCGCGTTGGCCAGGACCGGCATGGCGATGGCGTCGGAGATGACCTCGGCGACCATCGGCGGCTTGTCGTTGCGGTAGACCCCGGCGACGATGCCCGGCTGCTCGGCGTCCTCGATGCCCCACCCCGGTTCGGACGCCGACAGGGTCTGGCCCCAGAACGACCCGCCGAGCTCGGTGCCCTCCCAGTCGTCGACCGCGACCGGGGCGGGCAGGAGCAGCAGGTCCGTGTCGGGCAGGACCGGCCCGGAGGCGGTGCGCCGGGTGTACACCTCGACAGGCGGCAGGCCGGCCCCGGCCAGGATCGCCGCGACGTCGGCCTCGGTCGCCGGGCGGGATGCCCCGCCGACCAGGGACAGCGCCAGCTCGGACCCCTGCGCCAGGACGCGCACGACGCGCCGGGAGGCGAGGATCACCCCGGGGAGCACCCCGTTGGTGGTCTCGTACAGGTCGCACCATGCCTGCAGGTCCTCCAGTCGGGACACCGACGGGCCGGTGCTCCACAGCGTGGCGGCGGTGACGGTGTGCGACGGGTCGCGGCCGAACGCGTCGGCGGCCCCGGTCTCGGGGATCGTGGCCACGCCGGTGGACAGGACCACGCCGCGCAGCCGTTCGATACGGTCGGCGACCGCGCGCACGACCTGGCGGGCGGTGGACAGGATCTCGGCCAGGACCACGTCGTCCGCAGCGTTACGGATCCGCAGCTGGTCGTACTCGCTGACCGGGACGTTCTGCCCGATCGGCGGCAGCTCCAGGGTGGTGCGCCGCCCGCCGGGCTTGCGCCCGACGGCCGGCTCGGCGTCGTAGGCCCGGTAGGAGGCCTCGGGGACCAGTCCTGCCTGCCCGGCGACGAACCGGACGTTGATGCCCGGGACGGGGCGGTTGGGCAGCCACCTGGACAGGGCGCCGTTGCGCGCCTCGATGTCGTACAGCGCCTCCCGGACGTACCCGGTGAGGGTGGCCGGGTCGATGATGTCGGTCCACAGCACGGTGGTGCTCCTCTCAGACGAACACGACCGTCACCGCGGCGCGCTTGTCGGCGGCCTCGGGGACGGCGAACGGGACGGGAAGGTTCGCGACGACGACGCGGCCGTGGTCCAGGACCGGGACGGCCAGGTCGCCGTCCCCGACGACCTTCTGGTCGGTCAGGACGAACCCGGCGAGCACGCCGGCGCCGTCGGTGGTGCCATCGTCGGGGTCGTACGGCACGAGCCTGCCCGCGACCTTGGCGACGGGGGTCCCGGACGGGACGTACCCGTCGGGGTAGTGGGTGGTCGGCGTGAGCGTGGAGACGTCCAGGACCTCGGTGCGGGCGTCGGCGACGCCGTGCGTCGACCCGAGCCAGGACTGGTCTCCTCCGCCGAACGTCTCGGTGGTGAGGCGGGGCATGGTGTTACTCCTGTCTGGTCAGCTGAGTGGTCAGGACGGCTTGCCGGTGCGCCGCTCGGCGAACAGGTCGCGGCCTGCGGCCACGCCGGTCGTCCTGCTCGACGGGTGCCGTCCCTGGCCCGTGTCGGGCCACGTCTTGGTGTGCTGGTCTGGTGCCAGGGCGTCGACCAGGGCGGTGACCTTGTCGGTGTCGACGCAGCCGTCGGTCAGCAGGCTGGCCCTGTCGACCGCGCCGAGGACGGCTTCGAGCCTGTCGGCGGAGACCTTCCCGGCGGCTGCCGCCCTGATCTCTGCGACGACCAGGGCACCGGATGCCCTGGCGCGCTCCTCGGCCCGGGCGGCTGCGACCGCTTCCTCGACGGCCTCGGCCGTGGCCTTCTGCTCGTCGGTCTGCTGCTCGGCCAGGGCCTGGTCGAGCTGGGCCCTGATCTGGTCGCGGTCGGACCGGGCCTCGGCGCGCTGCTCGTGCTTCCTCGCCTGGTGGCGCCAGTAGGCGACCTGCTGCTCCGGCTCCATCGAGCGCCACGGCGTGGCGTCGGGGTACCCGTGCTCGTTGACCTGACGGTCGGCGGCGTCGGCTTCGTAGGGGGTTCCTGGGGTGTCCATAGCAGACGTTCCTGGGGTGCTGCTCACTGCTGTCCTCCCGTGCCGGGTCGGTCCTCGGCGGACCGGTGTCAGGCAGCCAGGTCGGCTGCGCTGGTGAAGGCCTGGCGGCGCCAGCCCAGGACCGGGCCGATGTCGCCGTGCTGGTGGGTCACGACCAGCTCGCGGTAGTCCTTCCCGGTGCCCAGACCCAGGTCGCGTCCGGACCGGTCGTGGCCGCCGGTGGCCGCCTCGACCTGACGGTGCAGGCGCTCGAGCGTGGCGGCGTCCAGGACCTGGCCGTCCGGTCCGCCCGGGCGCAGCGGCTCGACGCCGCACGAGCAGCCGGGGTGGATGGGCATGAGCTCGGCCCTGCGGTACCGCTGGGTCGAGGCGATGACGCACAGCGCGCAGGCGGACGCGCCGGACAGGGTGCGCCGGTACCCGCCCTGCCAGGAGGCCAGCGAGCGGCGCGCCTGGTGGACGTTGGCCAGCTGCAGGTCGGTGGCGACCAGGGACGCCAGGCGGACCAGCGACGCGGCGAGCGCCGCCTGGAGCGTCTGCCCTCGGGACAGGTCGTAGCGCATCTGGACCGCAGGGCGCCGGTACGCCTCGGCCGTGTCCGCGGTACGCAGCCCGCGGTGCAGGTCGACCAGCCCGGCAGGTCCGTCCCCGGTGGCCAGGCCGAGCCAGGTGTCGGTTGTCCGGGCCACGGCGGCCTGGCCGGCCCGGACCGTGGGAACGACCTGGGAGACGAACCGGTCGACGTCGGCGTCGCGCCACGACCCGAGCCCGACCCACACGGCTCGGGCGTACCCGTGCACGACGTCCAGGACTCCGGAGCGTGCTGCCAGGTCGGCGCGGACCAGCGCCTCACGCTGCGCCTGGGACAGCACCGGCGGTGTCCGTGACGGTAAGCAGCGCCGCGGCCAGCCGGTCCGCGGCCACGGCCTGCTCCTCGATGGCGACCTCCTCGGGGGTGGCCTGCCACACGTGCTCCATGATCCACCGCGACGACATCCCGGCCGTCCTGGCGTCCCTGGCGGCAGCGGCCCTCGTGCCCAGGGAGTGCCGCTCGAACGGCATCCAGTCCACCGTGATCTTGTCGAGCCTGGCCCGGTCGGTCTCGCCCTGGAACCGCAGGGCCAGGGACATGACCTGCGCCAGGGCGTTCCCGGCGCGGCGGGCCCGGTCCTCGACGGCGAACACCAGGCCCTCGGCGGCCCGGTCCGCGCCCGAGGCGGACTGGTTGTCCGGGGCGAAGATCCACATCGGACGGCGCGTCACCACCGCCAGGTGCTTGAGGTCGTCGGCCGCCGCGGACAGCACGCCCTGCACGTCGGCCTGGGCCGACTCCCACACCTCTGCAGCCCCGGGCAGCAGCCACAGCGCGTCGGGGCTGCTCACGAACAGCTGGTCGTAGTCGATCCTGCGGCCCCGCAGGGACTCCTCGGGCCAGTCCGCCGGGTACACCGACGGGAAGTCGCCCTTCAGGGCCCGCTGCCGGAACGCCTGCATCGTGACTATGACCACACGCTGCAGGATGACGTGGTTGATCCGGTCCAGGACGTCGGTGTGCGGCTCGTACTCACCGGTCCCGTGCCGGTTGCGGAACCTCACGATCCCCACCACGTCATCCAGCCCGTCCGGGAGGCTGGTCCCTTCCGGGCCGCCGTGCTCGTCGGACCACGACCACGACGTCGGCGAGAACGGGACGGCAGACCCGGTCGTCGCTCTGCGGGTCCTGGTCGCGACGTAGACCTTCCCAGGCGTGTGGAGGTAGGCGAAGTCGGCTCCGACGTCGGGGTCGTGGAAGAACTTCGCCCCGGCCCGCACCCGTGACTGGCGCACCGGGTCGTGGATGGTCACGACCTGCCGCGGGTCCTCCGCGGTGATCTGGACCTGCGACGGGGTCGGCGTCCCGGTGACCGCAGGGTCGACGCCGACGATCATGTACGCGTCGGCCAGGGCGCACATGGTGTCCAGCACGTCGGGAAGCTCGACGTCCAGTCCGTTGGCCCGGTACGTCTCCCAGGCCTTCGCGTCGCCGGCCTGCGACCCTTCGACGGCGGTCCTCACGGCCCGCACGCACAGCCGCTCGGTGACCGAGGACACGATCGTCTCGGCGACGTTGAGCCGCGCCAGCCTCACGAAGTCCCGGAAGGCCCGCTTCTCGACCTCGGCGCGTCGTGGGAGCGGCGGGTCGCCGCGCCGGTACCGGTCCAGCCTGTCCAGCTCTGGCAGGCGTGCCTTGAGCTTCTTGTGGCACCTGGCCAGCCACCACCCGGGCGACCATGGTTCCTCGACGTCGATCAACCTGTCCCCCTCACCTGACGCGGATCGGCACCGCGGGCTTGGCCTGTGTCGCCCCTGCCGCTACCGCGTCCAGGCGCGCGGTCCACGCCAGGACCGCTGCCACGGCGGCGTCGATCTTGTCGGGGCTGTCGGGGTGCTGCTTGTAGATCCCGTACCCGGAGGCGTTGGTCCGCCGCCGGGCGTTGAGCACGTGCGTGGTCAGGACCAGCGCCCCGGTGTGCACCAGGTCGCCGTCGACGACGGCACCGCGGAACGCCTCCAGGGCCCGGGTGACCCGGGCCCTGGAGCCCATCCACCACTCGACCGGGTTGGACCCGGATGCCCTGACCGTCAGGGTCGCCCCCCAGGAGGCCTCCCACCCGGCGACCGTGCCCTCCCACCGGGCCGGGTCGGCGTAGAACCCGACCACCCGCCAGGTGGAGAACGCCTCCCTGACCGCTCGGTCGACCTCGTCGGTCGGCACGCGCCACCCGTCCCCGTCGGGACCCGTCGGCTGCTCCCACACCCGGACCGGCCAGACCAGGCCGTCGTGGACCCGGCACGCCACCAGCGCGGTAGCGTCGGCCGTGCCGCGGGACCGGCCGCGGGACCCGTCGAACCCCAGGGTGACGACGTCTCCTGGGGCGGGCGGTGCGACCTCGCCCACGACGTCGGCCGACCTGGCGTTCCACTCCGGCCTGGTGATCCACGAGTCCGAGGCGTGGGTGATCTGGTTCAGGAAGTCGGCCCGCAGGCGCTGCACGTCGTTGGCCGGGTCCCAGAACGCGTCGGCGTTCGCCTGGACCGGCGACCATCCCGGCCTGCACGGCGGGTCGTGCAGCACGCACCCGCGCGGGTCGTCCGAGGAGCAGCCGTAGGCGTACCGCAGCCCGGCCACCAGGGACTCCCGGTCGGTCAGGTCGGTGTCGGCCGGGGCCTCGCGGTGGTCGTACAGCAGGCCGGAGTTCCTGGCCCGGCCCTCGGCGATCTTCTGGGCGTACGCCGCTGACTGCTCGGCCACCGACCCCTCGCCGGGGACGTAGGCGTTCGGCGACTCCAGGGTCCGGCCGCCGACCTTGACCGCGTTGGTGCGCATGTTCTGCGCCAGGACCAGGCCGCCGTTGGACCTGACCCACTCCTCGGTCTGGTCCAGGATCCCCAGCACCGTGCGGGCGCCCTTGACCGTCCGGGCCGACGAGCCGACCCGCCGGATCTGCCCCACAGGCAGGTTGACGAACGTCTCCAGCGGCTCCAGGCCCGGGTAGTCGTCGACGACAGGCCCGCAGAGCATCCCCAGGACCGCGTCCCAGGTGTTCTTCGTCTGCTCCTCGGACACCGCCGCCACGTGGACCAGCGGCACCCGCACCGACGACCACGGCCGCCCGGCCGGCTGACCGTCGGCGTCCCACCCGTCGAACAGGACGTCGGCCAGCCCCTCGACGATCGCCAGCGCGCCCAGGAACGGCGACTTCCCCCAGCCGCGCGACCTGCCGATCAGCCCGCGGTGGTAGACGAACCGCCCGGTGCCCGGGTCGACCTGGTACCAGCGCAGGACGAAGTCCTCCTGCTCCCTGGTGAAGAGCATCGGGCCGCCGTCCGGGTCGTCCGGGGCGTTGAGCTCTGCGGCGACCCAGTCGATGACGTAGTGCCCGAGGGTAGGGACCTCGCCGTCGGACGTGGGCCTCCACGGCACCGGTCAGCCGGTCGCGCCGGCACCTGGCAGCACCACCAGGGCGCCGCGCCTCTCGCGCGACGATGCCGGGACACCAGGCCGGGCCTTGTCCTTCTCGTCGGCGTCGGCGAACTGGATCCGCAGCCTGGCCCGGTCCTCGGGGGTAGCACCGAACTTCGCCACCCTGATCCTCAGCTCGGGCAGCTTCGTGAAGTCGCCGGAGCCCCACACCGCTGCGTGCAGCAGCGCCGTGTCCAGCATGAACGACCAGTCGGTGGACATGAAGTGCTCGGCCAGCGGCGACTCGGCCCACATCTGCCACCACACCCTGGTCTGCTCCGGCCAGGGGACGTCGTCGGGGAGGCCTGGCTGGTCGGCGCGGACGAACTCGACGACGGTCGTGGCGACCGTGTCGGCGTTACGCCTGGCCCGACGGCGCGGGTCCTTGGGCGACGGTCCCCGTCCGGCCATCTGCTGTCCTCCCGTGTCGGGACTTAGCACCAGGCCCCGGAACCGGGGCCTGGTGCTGGGCTGGGGGCTCAGGAGCCCGAGGTACGGCCGCCGAAGACCGACGAGGCGAGTCGGCGTACCGCTGTCGCGGCACGGGAGATCCGGTTGCGCATGTCGTCACCCCCCTCCGCTGCTCGGCTGACAGGACTACCCGCGCCTGCGCAGCAGGTCTGCGAGCGCGCGTCCGTCCAGGTACTTGTCGCCCAGGGCGCCGGCTCCGGTCTCGGCCAGGAACGCGTCCTTCTCGGCGCGGGACGCGAAGCACACCGCGAACCAGAACTCGGAGTCTGTCGCAGCGCGGAAGCGCGTCTCCTCGGTCTTCGCCCGGTCGCGGTACGCCTGCTCCATGGCCGTCAGCTCGGCAGCCGAGTCGGCAGCCAGGTCGTCTCCGTACTCGACGTCGGCGAGCGGGTCGGGGGCGCCGGGCCCGAAGGCGACGCCACGGCCGCCGACCTTCGGCCCGCCGGAGAACGAGATGCCCATCAGGCCACCTCCATGCGGGCCCGGAAGAGCTGCATGTCGGCCAGCGGGAACCAGTCCAGCACCCGCTGGAAGTCGTCCGGTGCGAACCGCGACAGCGGCTCCAGGAACCGGTGGTCGATCCCGTCGAACGACCGGCCGAACCACTCGTAGTCCACAGGGAGCCGGATCCCGGCCTGGTCGACCCTGGCCACGACCTCGCTCTTGAGCCAGTCGGCGACGGGCGAGACCTTCCGCTTCTCGTGCTTCATCACGCCGTGCCGCACGAACGACGCCCGGCGGACGATCGAGTCCGAGGCGCGCACGCCGTCGGCGACCCAGGTGTCGTCGGGCAGGCCCATGTCCTGCTTGACCAGGCCCCACATCTCGTCGTACCCGACCGTCGGCATCCGCGCCGCCTCGATGACGGCGCACCGCTCGGGCGGCTGGAAGACGAGGTTGTTCAGCCAGCGCCACAGGCTCGGGTGCGGGTAGCGGGCGATGGGCTTGCCCAGCGCGTCCTCCTGCTCGGACAGCGTCTGCTCGACGAACCGCAGCCCGGGGACCAGGTACAGGTAGGCCAGGCGCGTCTCGACGCCGGAGTCCCGCAGCGCCAGCTCGGCCGCGAGCGCGTCCTTGCCAGTGGAGAACGCCACCAGCACGGGACGACCCTCTCCGGCGAGCCGGGCACGGACCTCGGCCGAGGTCGGCTGGCCCTTGATCACGGTCGGCATGTCGGCCTGCTCATGTCACCCACAGGGTCAATGGTATACCGACTATACTCTGAGTGCACCCGGGGGACCGGGTGAAACGGTAAACTGTGTATACTGTGAGCGTGAGCCAGCAGGAAGGTGTGATGGACCGGCTCCGCGCTGCGGCAGCGCGGGTGTCGCAGGCATCCGACGGGCTGGACGCCGCCACCAGAGACCGAGAGGCGGCGATCCTGGCCGCCAGGGAAGCCGGGGCCACCTGGGAGCAGATAGCAGACGCTGGCGGGATGACGAGGGTCGGGGCGATCAGGGCAGGACAGCGGGGCCGGGCACGTGCGGCGGACCAGGCCTGACCTGTACGCAGCCCGAGCCGCAGCACCTCCCTGCTGTCCAGGACGACCGGGGAGGGGGTACCGGTCAGCCCGCTGCGCTGCCGGTCTGCTCGGCCGGCCTGGTCGGCTGGTCTGGTCGGTCGTCGTCGTCGTCGACCTGATCGTCCGGAGGGCCCCTGCTGCTGTCATGCCGATCGACTGGCCACCTGCCCCCCAGGGGGTGGAGGCTGCAGTCCAGGGTGCTCCTCGGCCAGCGGCCTGACCGCTGGCCTGCGGGCCGCCCGGCCGACTGCCGCCTCTCGGCGGCTCTTGCTCCCGTGGCACGGGCCGCACAGCCCGCGGTGGTTGGACGGGTGGTTGGTCCCGCCCTGGGCCAGGGGGACGGTGTGGTCGTCCTGGGTGGATGGCCTCCCGCACGGGGATGGGCTGTCGGCGTCGGCAGAAGGGTCCATTGTCGTGCACCTGGGGCACCCGGTGCACCGGCACACGGTGTCTCTGGCGAGGACGGACGCCCGCAGCCGCCTGGACGCCCGGGTCGACCCCGGTCTACTGCCCCACGACGTCATGCTGCGCAGGCCCGGAGGGACGCCGCTGCGGCCTCGAGGATGTCCGCGAGGCCGGCCTCGACGCCGCTCAGCGTCACAGTGCCGGACGAGTCCGCATCAGACAGCGTCAGCTCGGCGGTCCCGATCTCGTGCGGGTCGCCGTCTCCGACGCGGACCAGCAGGCCGATCTCGACGCCTGCAGTGGTCGTCGGCTGGTGCTCCATGCCGCTCCTCCTCGTGCCAGGCCGGGAGTCGAACCCGGAACCGCGCGCATGGACGAGAACCGTCGCAGGCGGGAGGCTCGGCCCGCCCGCGGGGCCGTGCCGCTGCACCTGACGGCCGCGCAGTGCGCCGAGCCGGTCGGGGTGGCCGAGGCGACGTGGTGGTCCTACGTGTACCGGGGACGGGCACCGGCACCGGTGGGCTGGACCAGCAGCCCGGCCGGTCGCAAGATCCGGGTCTGGTCGACCGGCGAGGTCGCTGCGTGGGACAGGGCCAGGCCGAGCCGTGGCTGAGCAGATTCGGCGGGCTGCGTAGCGGGGGCAGGATTCGAACCTGCGACCTCAAGGGTTATGAGCCCTGCGGGCTGACCGAGCTGCCCTACCCCGCTATGACGAAGGCCCGGGAGCGTCGCTCTCCGGACCTGCGGGCATACCTATGCCACGCACAGCGTGTTACAACACTCGACCGTTGTCAAGCCGAACGTGCGGTCCGGCTCCACGGTCGCCCTCCGGACATGCGCATGGTGCGCTCGGCACGGCGGACGTCGGCCAGGTGGACGTGGGTCCGACCGCCGATGGTGCGCCTCTCGACGATGCCGCGATGGATCCACACCCTGATCGTCCCCTGCCGCACGCGCGTGTCTCGGGCCGCGTCGGCGACGGTGGCCCACTGGTCGGCCATCTTTCACCCTCTCACACCCGGCATGTTCCTAATTTAGGTGCTACTCTGGAGTCAGGCCAGGGGACCGCCCCAGGCCCAGACCCGAAGGGGAGCACGATGAGCTACCACACGATCGAGACGACGGGCGACAAGGTCACCCTGACCGGACCGTACAACACCCGGCTCGGCCCGCGCGCCGCGCGGATCGGAGGCCGCTGGGACCCCAGCGGCAGGCGCTGGGTATTCGACGCCAGAGACGAGGCACGGGTCCGCGACCTGGCGCGCGAGATCTACGGCACCGCAGACGACCTGGTGACGGTCCGGGTCGCGGCCGACGACCTGCCCGGCACCAAGGCTCTCACCCTGGACGGACGCCTGGTGGCCGAGCGGCGTTACCGCGACGACCCGGTCAGGCTCGGCTACGGGGTAATCATCGTCAGCGGCAGCTTCGACACCTCGGCTGGGTCCACGAAATACCCGTTCGTCGGATCGTCGGACGTGGTGCTGGAGGTCCGGGACGTACCGCGCGCGACGGCCGAGGGCCAGGGGCTCACCATCGTGGACGACGGCGCCGACCGGCGCGCGGTGCTGACCGCAGAGCGCGACCGGCTGGTAGCCCGGCTGGCGCAGGTCGACGCCGAGATGGAGCGCCTGGCATGATCGACATCGACACTGCGGCAGAGGTGCTGCGGTACCACGAGATCGATGCCGACCCGGCACCGTTGGCACAGGCCATCGCATCGGGGGTGACCCCCGACCACGGCTGGGTGGTCGCCGCAGACGGCCGCGTGGTTGGCACCACGTTCCGTGCCCGGAGGAACGGCGTGACGGTCTGGTACGTCGACCCGCAGACGCTCGCGGCCCTCGGGCTGCGGTTCGGGTTCGGGCTCGGGCTAGAGGCCGGCCTGGCCCTCGGGCAGATCAGGCACGCGCTCGGCGGGGTCGACGTCGCCCACGTCCGGCCGGGCGATGTGACGGGCGCTGGCTGGCGCGTCAGGGCTGCGAGAGCATCCGCGGCGCACGAGGCTCAGATAGCGTCCCTCACCGGCGCGGCAGCCTCCGGCGACCAGGACGCGGCGGCGAAGCTGCGGCGCATGGCTGACAACGGCGACTGGGCGGCCCAGGACGCCCTGGCGATGGTGGCCGAGCGCCGCCACGACGGTGGTACACCCAGCACAGGGGGATAGTCTCGCCGCATGGCGAGCATGTCAGACAGGACAGGACGGATGGACGCAGCAGAGTACCGGGCACTGCGCGAGCTGCTGGGAGTGACGGGCGACCACCTGGCCGGCCTGCTCGGCGTCACGCCGCGCCAGGCCCGCAAGTGGGAGCAGGGATCTGCCCAGGTCCCGATCGGCGTCACCGCCGAGCTGGGCGAGATGGTCGACGAGACCAACGCCACCGTGGCCAAGATCGTCGCCGAGCACCCGACCGACCAGCCGCTGACCACGTACCGCACCGACCACGACATGCTCGCCGACCACCCAGGCACCCGGTGGACAGCGTCCTGGCACCGCTCCGTCGTGGCCAGAGCGGTGTCCGCAAGGCCAGAACTGCAGATCGTCTACGCCGACGAGCGTCCCGCGTAGCCGCACACCAGGCCAGGGGACCGCCCCAGGCCCAGACCCGAAGGGGAGCACGATGAGCTACCACGACGTCGACGCACTGGTCGACGCACACCTCGCACCGCTGAGGGTACGCAACCGGCAGAACCACTGCGCCACCATCAAGCGCTGGCGCGAGTGGCTGGCCCAGCAGACCGGTTCTCCCGACCTGCTGGACGCCACGGGCGCCCACGTGCAGACCTGGGTGTCACAGATGCTGGACGCAGGCGTCCTGTCAGTACCCACCGTGCGCCAGCGCGTATCGCACCTGCGCGCTGTCTACGGAGACCTGCTGCGAGACACGGTGATCGAGTCCGACCCGTGCCGGTGGGTGACAGCACCGCCAGCGCCACGCCGCTCCCACAGGGTGTGGCTCGGTCGCGACGACCTGATCGCACTGCTCGCGGCATCACGGGAGGCACCAGCCCCGGTCACCGCAGCGGTGCACCTGTGGGCCCTGGCCGGGCTGCGCCCGGCCGAGCCGTGCGCAGCCGACGCGACCGACCTGTCCCACCACGGCGACCTGCTCGTCCTGACGCTCGCCGACCGCAAGGGCGGAGACTCGGACCGCGTCTCGATACCCCGGCCCGCAGCCGAGGCCGTCGAGGCAGCCCGCGACGGCCGCTCCCGAGGCCCGCTGCTGCTGCACCCGAGGCTGCCGCGCCGACTCGACCTCCCCACCGCCAGGAGCGAACTGCGCAAGGTCGCACGGGCGGCCGGAGTCGACGCGGCCGTAACGCCCTACGGGCTGCGGCACAGCTTCATCACCCTGGCCCTGGAGGCCGGCGTACCAGAGCGCGACGTCGCAGCCTCGGCCGGGCATTCCACGACATCCCAGATCCCCGGGTACGACAGGCTCCGCGCCAACATCAGCATCGACCGCCACGCAGGCCACCGCCTAACTGGCTGGCTCGGCCTCGACAGCGTCGATGCCACGTCGACGAGCGACGAGTAGTCTGGACCGATCGTTCCTTCTGGTGCAGCTCGAGAAACCAGCGCGTCGTCCTCGGTCTGGTCGGTCACATCCCCACCCACGCTCGCTGGTCGGGATCGCACCTGCGGCACGCCCAGGCCAGAGAGTCGCGGTGCCTGGAGTCGCGGTGCCTGACGAGGTGCAGGCGGTACGCCTCGGTGCTGCCGCACAGGCAGCAGTGGTGCTCGGCGTCCCGGCCGCACGCCCGGCACTCGGTCACGCCGTCCTCCACCGGCCGGCCCTCCCCTCCCGCAGCGCGATGGCCACCAGCGCGTCGTACTCGTCCTCGGTGTAGACCCGCGCGCAGTCCGGGTCGGTGCACTCGACGCGCCTGGGCTCTGCGACCCACCTGGGCGCCCGTCGCACCAGCCCGGCCAGCCCGCACCGCGGGCACGGCAGGGACAGGCGCTCCACCGGCTCGGCGTCCTCGGCGGTAGGCCACCGGTGCCGGGCGGCGACCACCTCGGTGACGAGCTCGACGGCCATCACCCCGGCGAACGGCAGGGCGCAGGCGGTGTCGAGGTGGTCCAGCATCCACCCCGGCACGTCGCCGCGCCAGGGTCGGCGGTCGGGCCACGACAGCCTCGTCGGCGACTCCTCGATCGTCGCCCTCACCCACCCGACGAGGCTGTTCTCCAGGCTGTCGGCGGCCAGCCACGCCCCTGGCATGGCGTCGCGCTCGGCAGGGTCGCCTGGCGACAGGGTGTCGGACGCGGGCCGCGCCTGGGCGTACGGCTTGCCGATCTCGCGCAGGTGGGCGACCAGACCGGGCAGCGCCGCGACGGCATCGAGGGTCCGGTTGCGGTGCCACCAGCAGATGGCCAACCCGTCGGCAGCCTCCCGCGGAACGCACCCCCGGCAGCCGTCGGCGTGGGCGCGCGACTCGGTGAGGTGCTGGCCCCGCACAGAGCACCCGGGGACGAGGCAGTCTGGCTGGGTCACTCCCGCACCTTCCGAAGCGTGATCCTGATCCGTAGCTGACGCCTCCTGGTGACGACCTCGCCGTTGCGAACAGCGACCCGTCGCCCTCGGCGGCCACAGCTCGTGTAGTGGAGCACCTTTCCCTTGAGGACGATCGGCTCGAGCGCCACGTAGTCCGTGCACCCGTTGGCGACCATCCACCGGACGATGCGCCGCTGATGGTCGCGGCTCATGCGCGCTGGGTTCATGTACATGGGCTCACCTCAGCGCCACGACGAACACCAGGACGGTCAGCGCGACGACGGCGAGTGTCCCGAACGTCACGAGCCCGGCGAGCGCGTCGTAGAGCTTGGCCTTGGCGACCTTGAACCTGGTCTCTGCCTCGACCGGTCCGACCGGCTCGTCTTTCACGCGATCACCACCAGCGTCGCAATACCTGCCATCAGGACGACGGCGATGGCTGTGCCGCCTGGCGTGGTCGGTCGGCGGTCCTTCCCGATCTGAGCGATCGACACCACGGCTGCCACCGCGTACCACGCCAGCAGCACGATCTTCGGCCACGTCATCGCCCCACCTCCAGGCTCACCACGACGGCGCACCAGTCGACGTCGCCCGACGGGACGGCGACCGAGTCCGGGTATCCGGCGGGTCCTGCGACCCTGGCCTCGAAGACGTTGGCCTGGCGGCGGTTGTAGTCGGCGGCGATACTCCGGAACGTGGCGGCGTAGGCCATGGCCGGGTCTTCGACCAGGGTCGGGCTAGCCGGGTTCGTCCCGGCGGTCTGGGCCTGGCAGGCGTTGGCCGCCGCAGTGGTCATGGTCTGCCAGTCCTGGATGATCGCCCGGTGCTGCTCGGTGACGTTGTCGGGCGCGACGACGTCGACCATCCGTCCGAACCACCCCAGGGCGAAGCCGAGCGCGACGACCAGGGCCAGACCGGCCGTGCCCCACTTGAGCGCTCTCACCGTCCCTCGCCTCCGGCGGTGTCGAGCTGGCCCAGAAGCTGCTGGGCAGAGTCTGGGTCGCCGTCCCGCATGGCCTGCTCGGCCTGCTCCTGCAGCTGGGCCGCGATGGTGTCGGTCGAGACGGTCACGGTGGTGGACTGGCGCTGGAAGCTGGTAAGGGACGTGGTACAGAACGTGGGCATGCTCGAGAAGTCGACGTACTGACCTCCCGGTGTGAAGCCGTACCGGTACGGCGGCGGGGACCCGTGGAACATCCCGTCCACCGACCTGGCCTCGACCACCGACGAGGATTTGGACCCGTCGTCGGCCAGCTTGGTCCCGGGGAAGTAGGACACCGACGAGGACGTGAGTTTTCCTGCGATCGGGACCGTGACAAGAGGAGCGCTGGCGTTCCCCCACGTGGTAGTGCACCAGATGATGGTGTCGGGGGAGTCGTACAGCTCTTGTGCCCGGTTGTAGTTGTCGGCCTCGACGTGGTTCTTCGGGATGTACGGTTCCCGCTTCGCGGCCTGCTGCTCGACCTGCCTGTACGACTCCTTGTCGTAGTCCTGCTCATCGCAGGCCGTCGCCAAGATGGCTATCAACGCGACCGCCGCAAAGGCGACAGACCAGTGCGCTATCCTCATGCTCTTCGACATCGTCGTTCCTCTCTTCGTGGTAGTGTGACTTCTTGTCGTCGCCAATTCCTGGTCAAAGCGCCTGGCGATCACCTGATCACCCCCCGGCGCAGGAGCAGGGCGACCGCCGCCGTACCGTTGGGCACGCCGAGCGTGCGGTAGGCCAGTCGCAGGTGAGACTTCACGGTGTCGTGGCTGCGGTACGTCCTGGTCGCCACCTGCTGGACGGTGAGCCCCGTGGAGAGCAATGACAAGATCTCCAGCTGCGCCTGGGACAGCCCCTCTCCGTCGCTCCCGCTCACCCTTCGACCCACCCTTCGGCCAGGACCTCGACCGCGCCGAGGTCGCTGTGCCCGAGGACGTCGGACCACGACTTGCCAGCGTAAGTACCGTCGGCGACCATCCAGTTCCAACGCGACCGCGACATCGCCAGCGAGACGCGGACGAACGTCCGGCGTTCGGTTCCGACGGTCCGCACCACCGCGCCGAGTCCGGGCGGCTCCTGGTCGGTCGCCTGGACCTCACGCTCGATCTTGTAGTCGACGCCGGACCGGTCCAGGTGTACGACGTCTTCTGTGGCGTTGTCAGTGATGCACAGATGACCTAGGTCCTCGTATATTCCTGCGGTTCTGGCCGGTCCGAATACCCCGGTGATGGTCACCCTGTCTCCGGGACGCGCCTCGGAGATCGTGACTTCTCTGTGAATCGTGTAGGTCACTGCATCCGCCTCTCGTTGATCGCTTCTCTGCACATCGCAACACCGACGGCAGCAGCCTCGGCGTAGTACTCGCTCCCGGGATCCAGCTCCGGTTCGCTCGGTTCGACGGAGTCGACCCGGCACGCCCCGCAGTTCGACGCCGGATAGGAACCGTGGCCCAGGACCTGGCACCGCTCGAAACGGTGGTCGTCGCGTTTTGGCGTTCCGGACGGCCAGTGCTTCCCGTCCTTGGCGAGGACGGTCGGTGTTTTCAGGTCGTCGCGTTTTGTCAGCTCGACCGCGGCGTGGACGATCTCGACGGCTGGGCCTCGGTGCCGTGCTGCGTGGATCGCGGTCCGGCATCCGGGAATGTCCCAGTCTGGTCTCAGCGCCGTCATCAGAGCGGCGAGGGCCTGGGCCTGCGATTCGGTGATCGTCGATGCATGCATCGCCTGGTCTCCACCTCCCCCCGGAAGTCGCTCTCCGAACTTCGCCGATATGTTCTACGCGTTAGTAGAGTGACGATTAATGCATGCTTGGAATAATCATCTACGTTAGGTGACACTTCTACGCATGGTGAGGGTAGGTAGTTGGAGTTACGTAGAGTAGAGTGGAGTAGGCGCGCACGAGGCGTTCGGAGTCCGTCCGGACTCCGTCCGGCGTCCGGACGGAGTCCGGACGGATTCCGGACGGAATCCAGACGGAGGAGGTGCGTCACGGCGGTCCTGCCTTCCGTGCGGAGTCCTTGCGCTGCCGGGCCTCGATCTCCTCGCGCGAGAGGTTCCACGTCGCCCAGGACCGGACCCGGTACCCGCCCGCGTCGTCGTCGCGGGACCACAGGCCGGTCCGCACCAGAGCGGCAGCGCGGACCTTGACGGCGCTCATCCCGGCCCCGACGAACCGGACGAGCTGGGCGTCGGAGATGAACCCGTCCGAGAGGACCTCGGCGCAGAACGCCAGGCCGCGCACGTACAGCAGCTCGGCCCTCTCTCCTGCCTCGATCAGACCGACGTCCTTGTAGTAGTGCGCCGACAGGGGCGCGTACGACCCGTTGCGGCGGACCTGGTTGACCGGCACCTACATCCCCTCCCAGCAGAACGTGAGCAGTGCGACCCGCGCCCTGCCCGACGTCTCGTCGGACACCCGCAGGTCGGGACCGACCAGGCGCGTCCCGTCGTCGTCAGCCAGCACTCCGGCATCGACGGATCCGTCGACCAGCGCCTTGAGTGTCGGGTGCCAGTTGGCCGGGTCCCGTCGTCGCCGGTCTGGCCAGGCGAACGTCACCGTCAGGTGGGCCCGGGTGAAACCCGGACCGTCGAGGGGGACCATGGCCCGCCTGGCATATATGACGCCGGTCATCCTCAGGTCCGAGGTGCGCCTGGCCCGTTCCTGCCAGCACAGGCGCTGGTTGGACGTCAGGGCGCGGCGCAGGTCGACGGGCACCTGGTAGACGATCGATGTCCTCACGGATCGCCTCCGCACCAGCAGGGCCGCGCCAACCACCACTGCACGGCCACCTCGTAGGGCTGGCGCGCACCCGGCCGCACCGCGGTCCTGGTCACAGCTGCACCCCCCGCACCAGCCCGGACGGGGACAGCAGCCGGACCATGACCTGGGCGACCACGGCCGTCGGCTGGGCCAGCAGCGCCAGGAGCGTGCCGGTCCAGGCTCCGCGGTCGTTGACCGTCTCGGCCACGACCAGCGAGGCCCACCACCCGGGACCGGCGGTGATCGTCGGTGCCGCCATGTACCCGTCCGGCAGGTCGACCTCCTCGGCCGCGAGGCGGGCCAGGGCGCGCACCAGCTGTGCCAGGTCTGGGTCGGCCATCTCCTGGGCGATCCTGCCGACCTGGCGCACCTGGACCAGCGGTACGGCGGTGCGCAGGCCGACAGCGATGCTCCTGGCGCCGTCCGGGGTGAGCCGACCTGGTGCAGAGCGGCCGGTCACGATGCGACCTCCAGGGACCACAGCACGACGACCTTGGTCAGCCCTCTGGTTCCCATGCCTGTCTCCTCCCTGGGAGCGGGGCGCCGGGATGTGGGCGCCCGCCGCGGTCTTGGTCAGGACGGGCGTCCCATGACGACCGGTGCTGCCGGGGTGTCGGCCAGGCCGCCCCTGACCTGGTCCACGACGTCGCCGAACGCCGTCTCCACGACCTTGTCGAGCTCGTCGAAGACCAGGCCGATCCCGAGGCCGGCCTGCCCGATGCGTACCCGCAGCCGGGCCGTGACCCGGAACGGCGCGACGCCTCGGAACGGGGCCAGGGCCAGGGCGACCCGCTCCGGGATGGCCAGCTCGCCCTTCTGCCCAGCCGAGGCCGCGACCGTCTCGGAGTACACGAGCCGGGTCTGCCCGTCGGACAGGCGGGTCGCCTGCTGGAAGTCCAAGCCCTTCTTCGCGGTGAAGGTGGTCACGATCTCCAGCAGCGTGGCAGCGTCCGGCTCGACCACGTCTCCCAGGTGGCCCTCGACGAGCTCGGCGAACGCGACCTGGTCGAGGAGCTTGCCGTCGACCGACGTCCACGCCGCCCAGGCCGGGGGCGTCTTGAGCGTCAGCCGCGCCACGTGGTCCTTGCGCCCGGCCGTGGTGACCGCGTCGGAGTCGATCACCGCGACGACGTCGAGGTCGTCGACCGAGGCGAACACCTCGGTGCTGCCGGTCGCGTGACGGGCCACGTAGGTGACGAACGCGTCGGCGTCGTGCAGCCTCACCGTCCCGGTCTTGCGCTTCGGGTGCACGGCAGCGGCCTCGCGGTGACCATCGACGTCGACCAGCAGGTGCCTGGCGCCGTCGGGGACCACGACGGACAGCAGCCGGTGCTCGTCGTCGACCACGGTCGGGACGGCGAGCTCGATACCGGCGTCGATCGCTGCCTGGACCTCGCTGGCAGCGACGCACTCCTCGGTCGTGGTGGTCATCAGTTCGCCTCTCTGATCTCGGTGGTGGTGATCTCGCGCAGCCCCTCGAACGTGGGCTGCATGGGATCGTCCTTCTGGACGCGCCCGGTGTCGGTGACGAAGAACACCGGCGCCGGTCGGTCGGTCTTCGGCGTCTTCACGCCGATCTGGTCGGAGATCTGCACCGCCCCAGGAACGCCTTTCATCGGCCGCACCTCCAGGCGCAGCGTGAGCGTCCCAGGCTTTCCGGTCTCCCTCACCGCGAACGCCAGGTCCGCCAGGTTCTCGGTCAGCTCGTCGTGGGTCTTGCCTCCTGCCTGCTCCCGGATGAAGTCCGCGAACAGACGTGGTTCGTCAGCCATCGTGGTTCCCTTCCTGTTCTGGTGATGCCGGCTGGTCGTCGTCCGGCCACGCACCGGCCAGGGTGACGACCCGGCAGGCCGACGGCCAGGCCGCGAGGCTGATCCCCGTGTCGGCGTCCATCTGGACCAGGTCAGCCGCCACCTCGGCCACGGCCGCGCGCAGCTCGACGAGCTCGGCGACCAGGTCGCACGTCGAGGGGCGGTCCTGCCACGCCGCGTCCTGGTCGGCGCACACCTGGTCGACGTCGATGCCGACATCCAGGGCGGTCTCGTGCAGCCACTCCAGCGACTCGCCGGCCTCGGCCATGTCGACCAGCCACTCAGCAGCTTCGTCGGCAGCCTGCGGGTCGGCCTGGCGCAGCCGACCCAGCAGGTAGCACACGTCGGTGGACCAGCACTGGACGTCGACGAGCCTGATGTAGTCCAGCCACGAGACGCGTCGCAGGCCCTCGGATGCCGGTACGTCGACGGGCATCGGCGACATCTCGCCGCCGTGCTCCCACAGGACGTGACCGCACTGGAGCCCGCGCACCAGCTGGTACCGGAGCAGAGCCTCGGCGGTGACAGGAGCGTCGCGCCCCGGCCACCGGCCGACCTCGTCGGAGTAGGTCGCACCACCCATCTGCCTCATCCCTCCGCTCGGGTCTCGCGCACCCGTGCGGCACGCTCACGCGTCCTGCGTGGCGTGCGCGGCCACCCGCGCCCGGACCTGTCGCACAGGTGGCAGCACGGCCAGCACCGACGGCGCCCGGGGCGGCGCCCACGACCGTCACGACGGCTGCGGCTCACGACCGGTCCCCCCTCGACGCGCACCACACCGCGGTGGCAGCGACCCGGACCATGGCCCGGCGCCACGCCTCGGGGTCGTCGGCCGCGGCGAACGCCGCTGTCACGTCGGCCAGCAGCAGGTCGTGCAGCGACGGACCGTCGCCGACGCCGGCCTCGGCCAGGGCCGCCTCGTGCGCCACAGACCTCGCGGCGAAGCGCGCCAGCGTCTCGGCGTCCAGAGGCACCCGCACCCGACGGGCAGCAGATGGTCGAGGTGTGGTGGTGAGCGCCGCCCGCGGACCAGGCGTGTCCGACAGGGCGGCCACCTGGTGCAGCGGCTGGCCGCCCACCGGAAGGCCGTCCGGCGGTCCGTGGTGGTCGGACATCGCGCTGACCTCGTCGGCGACCTCGGCCATGGTGTCGCACGCGTCGGTCAGCCTGAGCTCGTAGGCTCCAAGAGCGTCGACGACTGCCTGGGCCGCGTGCCTCCACCACGTCTCGAAGGTGTCGTCCAGGAACTGGCCGCAGGAGCAGCGGGTCTTCCTGGACGCGCCCCACGGGTCTGGCCTGTGGCCGGACAGGGCGACGCCGACCACCCCACGTCCGTAGTCCGTCGTCTCGCTCTGGGTCCTCATGATCGCTCCTCCCGCTGGTCGCACGCTGGCCACCACGCCCTGATGTCGGCGGCACCTCTGGTGATGCTGGACTGTCGCGGTGCAGCCTGGTCATGGCCACCGGGTGCCACCCGTCCCGACTCCAGCTGCCGCGGCGTCCGACGACGGTCCGCAGACATGCCCGGCTCCGGCTCGCGGGCGGGTCGGGGACTGCCGAGGTCGAGGGTCGCCTCGTACCGTGCCTCGGACGCGCGCTCTGCCGCCTCGATCTCGTCCTGCCGCCTGGCTGCTGCTGCCTCCACGGCGGCGTCCACGTCATGCACTGGCCTCTCCAGTCTGGGCGTCGGGCCACGGGTCCGTGTCCGCGGCCGTGCGGTCGGCCTCCAGCGCGTCGATCACCGTCGACGCCTCGGCGACCGTCAGGTCGGCGGTCGAGGTCACGTCGCGTGACAGGACCGAGGAGCACACGACCAGTCCTGCGTCGCGGTCGTCGCCGACGGCCTGGCGGAGCATGGCGTGCAGCTTGCGCTGCTGCGCCGGTGTGATCGACGGGGCCGGCTGGTCGTCCTCGACGATCTCGGCGTCGGTCACGACCGGTCCCGGGTCGTGCGGGACGGACTCGCGCAGAGCGGCCACACCAGAACCGGGCCGGTGGTCGGCCTGGTTCGTCTCGTCGGAGGTGTACAGCCCAGAGAGGTCCTGAGGGAAGGCCTTACGCAGGGCCAGGGCCTCGGCGCACTTGGCGAGCATCAGTGCAGGCCTGGACGCCCACATCGACGTCGGCGACCCGTCGCGCCTGGTGCCGACGTACTCCCCGAGCAGGGCCACCGCGGCGAACCGCTGACCGTCGCGCAGGACGACCACCTTCGCCGCGGCAGGCGGACCAGGCGCCAGCCACACGTCGGTCCACACCCCGTCGGTCCCGCACCACACGGTGTCCTCGTAGCCCAGGGTCCCGCCGGTGGCGTCGACCGCCCGCCGGGCGACCAGGCGGAACCCGTCGATCCCGGTCTGGATGGTCTGCCTGCCCTGCCGCTCGATCATGTAGACCTGACGGGCGAACGGGTCCAGGCCGGTGCGGGCGCACTGGTGGAAGAACACCGCCAGGTCGGCGTTCGTCGCACCCTGCACGCCGAGCTGGCGCAGGGCTGCCACCTGCTTGTCGGAGAAGAACGTCTGCCCATCGACGATCGCCAGGTCCGACGCCGGGCCGCGTACCACCACGTCCGTGCTCATGCTGCTGCCTCCTCAGGGATGGACCGGGCCACGGCGACCAGCGACACCGACCCGTGACCGTTGGCCTGACGGCGTGCCACCGTCACACCGCGGCAGGTGGCCAGGCGTGCCGCGCCCATGGCCTCGCGGACCTGGCTCTCGGCCAGCCGCACGTCGGCCTGGGCCGACCTGACCGAGACGAACCTCGACGCCAGGTCGACATCCAGCTCGACGGTCAGGTCACGGTCGACGTCCGGGTGGCGCAGCCTCTCGGCCCGCCAGGTCGCAGGAGAGGAGTCCACCGGAGGCATGGCGTCGGGGTCGGACAGGGACTCCCAGAACGCCCGGCACTGCTCGACCATGTCGGAGGCAAGGTCCTGGTCGTACTCGACGCGGTACTCGCGCAGGTCCAGGAACTGCGTCAGCAGGGCGACGTACCCCACGCGGGCGCCGGACAGGTGCATCGCCCACACCAGCTGCGCCGCGTACCACGGCGGGATGTCGTCCGTGCCGGCCGCGCCCCACTCGGAGTCGTCACGGCTGGTCTTGGCGTCCACCACCACCGGCTCGGCGGCGCAGAACCCTTCGCCCGCGACGTGCGCCCGGTAGGACACCAGGTCCGGTGTCGCCGACGCCCACGGCAGGTCCGGACGGGTCACGACGACCTGCCGCTCGAACCCAGACCGGTCGGTACGGTGCCGGTCGCACCACCAGTCCAGGACACCGTTCTCCAGCCAGTGGCCCCGGGCCTTGGCGGAAGCGTTCTGCCCGTCGTCCCACGGGACCTCGCCGCGCATCTTCAGCCACAGCGACCGGCGCGACTCCCACCCCTCCGGAGCCACGCCGAGGATCGCAGCGACCTTGGACGCCGTGACGATGCCAGCCCACTCGGGGCTGCCCGGCGCCAGCGCTCCGCTGGGCAGCGTCTCTTCGGTCATGACCGCTCCTCTGCCTCGCGACTCACCAGGACTGCGACGAGGAACGTCGCCATCGACCAGGCCGCGGCGAGCAGGGCGCGCACGCCTGGGACCCGTGCCGTGCTCACCGGAGACCACCGCCCCGGTGCGCCTCTCGCTGGTGCGCCGACACGAGCGCCACCAGCACACCAGGCACGTCGCCGTCCGCGACGGTGCTGACCGTCCGGCCGCACAGCTCGCACCGCACGACCATGGACCGGCTGTACAGGTCGCGCACGATGCGGGACGACCACGCGGCGTCAGGCGCAGCAGCCCGACGACCGCGGCGCGCGGACGGCGCCGCCAGGACCGACAGGGCAGGGGCGGCGGCCCTGCGCGCCAGGACGTCGAGCAGCCTCACGACGCACCCCCCACGTGCAGCACCGTCAGGTCCACACCCACCGACGCGAGCAGTTCCGGGCACGGATCACCAGCGGCCGACCACTGGTCGGCCAGCGGCTCGTCAGACCGGTGCGTGCGGATCCACACCCACCGGCGCTCTGCCTCCACGTCGTCGTCCCAGCCGACCGCCATCACGACAGTCCCGACCGGGGCGGACTCCAGCTGGGACGCGTGCGCGATCGCCATGCCGACGTCGATCGGGCACGCGTGGCGCTCGGCAGCCATGACCACGTCCAGCAGCTGCACCCGCCGCAGCCTGCTGTCGCCTGGGACGACGGACTGCCACCCGCAGGTCTGACACCTGACCGTCGCCCAGTCGTCGTAGCGGACCTCGAAGTTGTCGCGCATCAGTGCACCTCCCGCGACCGCTCGACCGCGTACCAGATCACCAGGGCGACCAGAGCGACCATGACCAGGACCACCGGGGCACCCGTCCCGTGGGCGGCGCTCACCACCACACCTCGACCATCTGCTGCCCGTCCGAGGCGGCGTGCGGCCCGTCGTGCGCCCAGACCGGCACCGTGCACGGGCGCTGGTGCTCGGACCGGACCGCGCACACAGGCCCGTCGTCGGCCCCGTCGGCCCACGGGTCGGGGTCTCCCACCTGCCAGGCCCACAGCCGCCCCGAGGCGCGGACGTGCCTGACCAGGTCAGGCACCGCGGGGATACCGAGATCGTGGCCGACCCGGCGCAGGTCGACCATGAGCCCGACCTCCATCTCGCGGGCCACGCGCACCGCCGCCCGGACGACAGCCTCGGACGAACCGGGCCCGGCGCTGCCCGGACCGGGCTGCCCGGTGTGGGTGGCCCACCGGTCGTCGGCAGCCATCGCCGCCAGCGGCGCCAGGACCACGGTCAGCGCGGAGAGCACGACCGCGCGGACACCTGGGCGCGTCACGGTGCCACCTCCACCCGCACGCCACCCACCGTCGCAGGGAGCAGGTACTGGTAACGCCCGAACGCCAGCTGCACCCGGCCGTCGCGGAGGACCGTCAGCGTCGCCAGCGGACCCATCGGGTACAGGTGAGGACTCAGATCGGCCAGCGACCCGTAGATCATGCACCACCCGGTACCGCACAGGTAGAGCACGGCCGTGCGCGCGGCCTCCTCGTCGAGGACCAGGCCACGACCCATGACGACCAGGTAACCGTCAGGGTGCGCAACCGGGAACGACGGGTGCCGCTCACGGCGGTACCTCTGCCCGAACGTGACGTACCAGACACCGCCACGCTCTGGGACCTCCAGCGGCTCGTCGACAGGAACCGAGGCGCGGACCGGCTGCATCACGGTGCCACCTCCACCCGCACGTCACGGCCGGTCTCACGCACCAGGGCATCGGCCACCGCACGGGCGCCGTGCAGCGGCATCGGACCCGCGGCGGCGGTGCCGTCCTCCCGCACCACCTGCCAGAGCACTGAGTCCCACGTCGCGACACGGACCGTGCACCCGTCGACCTCCAGGCCGGACCACGCCACCTGGCAGCCGTCGTCATCGACCTCGTCCAGACCCAGAGCACCGGCAGCCCGGACCACGTCGACCCCGCCCACCCACAGGCAGACCCCCCTCGCGTGGCAGTGAGCCGAGCGGACGCCGACACCGTTGACCATCAGGCGCTCTGTCAGGCTGCGAGCCAGACAGATCGCGTCGAGCGTCCTGCCAGCCTCCCCGCTCACCGGGCACCACCCAGAGCCTCGACCGTCTCGACGAACGCCGGAGTCTCCGGCTCGTCCGCAGCATGACCCCCGCGGGGCGCATCGGCCTGACGCCAGGTACACCCGCACCCGATGCAGATACCCGCCAGGTGCGCCTGGTGCGACGAGTGGTCACCAGCCGCGCACTCCTCGCACAGCCTGCACCGCACCGCAGGAGCGGCGACCTCGTCGCAATGACCAGCACCGTCGAACTGGCCGACCGCCAGCCACCCATGACGACCGAGACTGGCAGTCTCCTCGTCGCCCAGCGCGACCGTCAGCGTCCCCGACCCGTCGACCTCGACCCGGTCTCCGGTCGCCACGACAGTCCCAAGACCGTCTCTCAGCGTGATCATGTAGCGGTGCATCGCTATCCTCCTTGTGTTCGGTGGTGCCCCGGTCGGTCTTGCGGATGGGCCGGGGCGCCGCTGTTTGGGTCAGGCGTCTGGCAGTCGCTCCAGCCAGTCTTCGAGATCGCGGGCGAGGATCAGGTAGGCGCCGCGGGGGCCCCGCTTCGCCGAGAGCGGTGGGGCTGGCGCCTCTGGATCGGTCGCATGGATCGCACGACGCAGCATCGACAGCGGTAGTCCGGTCTCCGCTGATGCCTCGACCAGAGTGAGGACCTGTAGCATCACGCCACCTCGGCAGGATCGTCGACGACCTCGAAGGCGTCGTCGAAACGGACGGCGAACCGGGTGAGTACGGCTGCGATGAACTTGGCCCCTGGGGGGCGCCGGCCCTCAAGCTTCTGCCACACCGTGGACCGATCGACACCTAGTCGGTCGGCCAGACCCTGCATGTCGCCGCACTCGCGGACGGCGCTGGTGGACCAGCTCTCCCTCACCCTCACCGACGCCCGGCAGGCCGGCTGTCTGTCTGCGCTCATGGGATCATCTAGTCATAGGATGTGACTGGGAGCAAACGCACAGCGGGTGAGATCCCGGACACACAATTGCGACAAAAGTTGTCCGCCAGTCTTGCCAGCCCATACAGTCGTCGCGTGAGCTCCAGCGGAGGATGGTGGGCCTTCGTGGCTCCGATCGTCGGAGACGACTCGGGCACAGAGGTGGCCGACAAGAAGACTGTTGCCACCAGGATCGATGTCGACAGGTCCATGCTCTCCCGGTGGCCGAAGGACGGCTATCGACCTTCGGCCGAGACCGTCGTCGCCTTCTGCCGCGCCTACGGGAGGAACCCTTTGACAGGGCTCGTCGCAGCTGGGTTCATCACCAAGACCGAGTCTTGCACCAGGGACGTGAAGATCGGCATAGACGAGGCGCTACGGGAGGCGCGCCTCGACGACTTGCTCGACGAGCTGCGCCGCCGCGTCGACAACAACGAGCGATCCCAGCCAGATCACTAGGAGGTTTGCATGATGTTCAGCAGGTCGTCTCCGGAGGAGAAGGCTACGAAGAAGGCGGAGAGGCGGGCCCAGGCTGAGCGCACCCTGATCATCAGCCCTCTCAAGAGTGTCGAGATCGTGGAGGATGCCATCATCCTCCACGATGGGCTGGCTGAGACCAGGATCCCACTCACCAAGATCGAAAGCGTGACAACGCGGCTGTTCAAGGTCGCTGTCACCACCCCGATGCGCACGTACGAGTTCGAAGCCTCGGTCGGTCTGATGGGAAGGAAGCGCTTCGACGCATGGGTCGCGCGCCTCCAGGAAGCCGTTGCCTGAGGAGTCTATCCAGGCAGCCCGAGCCGGGCTGCGACGTCGTCGAGCGCCCGCCGGGCGAGCGTCTGCGACACGTGCTGGTACCTGCGGGTCGTGGCGATCTTGGTGTGTCCCATGATCGCCTTGACCACCGCGTAGTCGACCTTGGCCTCCAGCAGCAGGGTAGCGGTGGTGTGCCTGGCCTCGTGGATGGTGTAGCGCCGCCCGACGACGCCGGAGACGCCGTCCTCGGGCGGCTCCGGGTTCGGCTCGGTGTGCGCCACCCGGGCGGCGTCCTGCAGCGCGTACCACGCGGCGTCGTCGTTCTTCGGCGACCCGGGGCTACCGTCGGGACGCGGCCAGACCAGGCCGTGGGGTGAGTCGGGGGCAACCTCGCGCCACTCGCGCAGGGCTGCTTCCATCCAGGGGACCAGAGGGATCGTCCTGCTGCCGGCGTCGCTCTTCGGCCGGACGAGGCACACGGCCCCGGAGAGGCGCCGTACCTTGTCCCCGCGCTTGGTCTGCAGCCTGCGCTCCTGGCACCTGCTCGGGCTCGCGCCGCAGGGGCTGGGACAGCCGTGCCGCCACCGCAGGCGCTTGAGCTGCCAGGACACGTCGAGCGTGCCGGCCTCCAGGTCGACGCACTCCCACGTCAGCCCCAGGCACTCGGCCTGGCGCATCCCCTGGAGCATGGCGGCGACCCACCTGGACACGTCAGGGCGGTCCGCTGCGGCCTGCAGGACGGCCGCCGCGTCGTCGAGGGCGAGGCTGCCGCGGTCGGACTCTCCGACGCCGGTCTTGGGGACGTCGAAGACCCTGGCTGGGATCGGGTGACCGTCGAGGCGGGCGTCCTTGAGCATCTTGTCTAGGGTGGCCCGCAGCCGCACCAGCGACGAGTCGGCCAGGGAGCCGGAGGCGAGCCTGACCACGGCGTGCACCGCGTCGGTGTCGACGGCCGAGACCTTGCGCCGGCCGACCGCTGGGACGATCCACCGGCGCACCATCCCGGCGTCCGTGGACCAGCTCCCAGGTCGTACCTGGTCGCGTCTTCGCTCCAGCCACCGCTCGGCGTAGGCGGCCACGGTCTCCGACGCCTTCGCGCCGGCCGTCGGCAGCCCATCGGCAGCGATCTGCTTCTTCTTCTCGCGCAGGCGCCGCTTGCACTCGGCCTCGGTCTTGGCCGACACGACGATCCGGCGACGGGTGCCGCGGTCGGTCCATCCCGCCTCGACCGCGCCGAGCCACATCCCGTCGGAGCGCTGCCACACGCTGCCCGTACCGTACTGGCGGCGGCGCCTCTCCCTCTTCACGTCCACCCAGGACCTCCCACTTAGGCCATTACTTAGGCCATCCCAAGGGTACCACTGGGTTATCGCTGGGTGTCTATACTGATCGAATCTGCTGGTCAGACCTATTTTCCAGGGAGCCGCCTGAGGGAATCGAACCCTCGACCTTCTCATTACGAGTGAGACGCTCTGCCGACTGAGCTAAGGCGGCGGCACCCGCCGCGCGGCGGGCGGACCAACTCTACCGGGTCGGTCAGGGTGCGGCCAAAGTCATTCGCACGTCAGGCCGTCCTCGGGCACCGTCCCGTCGACGAGGAAGTCGTCCACGGCGTCCTGGATGCAGTCTCCGGCGGTCAGGTACGCGGTGTGGCCCTCGCCCTTGTAGGTGACCAGCACGCCGGAGTCGAGCATGGCGGCCAGAGACTGAGCCTGGGCGTAGGGCGTGGCCGGGTCGTTGGTGGTGCCGACGACGACGATGGGAGGCGCGCCCTCGGCGGTGTACGACGTGAGCGGCTCGGGCAGCGGCACGGGCCAGTTCGCGCAGCCCACCGCCCCGTAGGCGAAGTAGCGCCAGAAGGTCGGGGAGGCGGTCTTCAGCTCGGCGGCCTCGGCGGCCATCGCCGCCGGGTCGGCGTCACCGCGTGCGTCGACGCAGCCGATCGCCAGGAACGCCACGATGGAGTTGGCCGTGTAGACCCCGTCGCCGTCCCGGTCTAGGTATCGGTCAGACAACCACAGCAGGTAGGTGCCGTCCCCGTTGCCGATCGCCGTCCGCAGCCCTTTCGTCAGGTGCGACCAGTTCCCCTGGCTGTACAGGGCGACCGCGACACCGTAGAAGGCCAGCGTCCCGGTGAGCGCCCGTCGGCCGTCGGTCCGCATCGGGTGGGCCCGGGCCTCGTCGAGCACATCGGCGACCTGGCCGACCGCGTCGTCCACCGTCCCGCTCAACGGGCAGTCCCTGGCCTTGAGGCAGTCCGCCGCGTAGGCCCGCAGGGCCGACTCGAAACCGCCTGCCTGGACGACGCTCCACTGGCTCGGGCTCAGGGTCGGGTCCTTCGCGCCGTCGAGCACCATGCGTCCGACCCGGTCCGGGAACAGCTCGGCGTAGGTGGCACCGAGCTGGGTCCCGTAGGAGAAGCCCAGGTAGGTCAGGGTGGTCTCGCGCAGGGCGGCCCGCAGCACGTCCATGTCGCGAGCCGCCGACACGGTGTCGACATGAGCCAGCAGCGGCCCGGTGTTGTCCAGGCAGGCCTGGGCGAACCGGTCGGCCGCGGTCTGGGCGGTGGTCAGCCCGCTCGGGGTGGACGCGTCTATATCGGTCGAGAAGAACCTGTCGAGATCAGCGTCAGACAAGCATGTGATGGGTGCGGACCGCTGCACACCGCGCGGGTCGAAACCGACGACGTCCAGGTTCTTCCGCAGCTTCGCCCCCGCCTGGCCCACGACTGTGGACACGTAGTCGACACCTGAGCTTCCCGGCCCGCCGGGGTTGAACACGACCGAACCCACGCTGTCGTCGGCCCGCTTCCGGGCGACGGCGATCTCGATCGTCTCGCCGCCCGGGTCGGCATAGTCCATCGGGACGGTCAGCCAGGCACACTGGAGGTTGCGGTCCTCGCACTTCTTCCAGTCGAGTCTCTGGGAGTAGTACTTCTGCAGCTCGGGCGACGGGGCCTCGGTGGCCGTCGGGTCGAAGGGCCGCTCGTCTTCATCGCCCGACCGCCCGCAGGCCGTCACCACCAGCGAGGCGCAGACCACCAGCACCATGGCCGCCCGCACCCGTCTGGCCCAACCTCGGGCACCCGGTCGTCGGGTCCGCTGCCCGATCCGCCTCATACCAGCTCTCCTCGTGCTTGCCTGTCGTGCTTGCCTGTCGTGCTTGCCTGTCGTACGCCCGTCAACCCTGCGGCCGCAGCCCCACCATCATCGCCTCCACCGCCAGCAGGGGGGCGACGTTGGCGGCCAGCCGGACGCGCGCCTGCCCGACAGCGTCCATCCGGCGCAGCGTCTGGGTCGCGGACCCTTCGGCGGCCAGCCGGGCGACGAGCCCCGCGTGCTCGACGTTGACCAGCTCGACCCCGGCCCCGAGCTGGACCACCAGGACGTCCCGGTACAGCGACAGCAGATCGGTCATGGCCCGGTCCAGCACGTCGCGCTGCGCCCGGGTCGCCCGGCGCTTCTGCTCCTTCTCCAGGTCGGCGACCTGGGCCCGCAGCACGGGCGGCAGCCGACCGCCACCGTCGGCGCCCAGGGCGCGCAGCAGGTCCGCCCGTTCGACGGCGTCGCGTTCCGTGCTGGCCGCGGCGGACTCGGCCTGCGCGGTCTCGACCAGGTCGGCCGCCGCGAGCACCGCGTCCCCGACGCCGCGGACCCGACCGGCCAGCTCCAGCACCGCGGACCGCCGGGCCCGGGCGTCCGGGTCGCGGGCCAGCCGCCGGGCCACCCCGACATGGCTGGACGCGGCCCGGGCGGCCCCCGCCGCGGCGTGCGGCTCGGCACCGTCCCGGGCGACGAGCAGCGCCGCCACCGCCTCGGCCGGGGGGATCCGCAGGTGCACCCGGCGGCAGCGGGACCGCACGGTGACCAGCACGTCGCCGGGGCTGGGCGCGCACAGCAGCCACACGGTGCGCGGAGCCGGTTCTTCCAGGGCCTTGAGCAGCACGTTGCCCGAGGCGTCGTTGAGCCGGTCGGCGTCCTCCACCACGATGACCCGCCACCGGCCACCGGACGGGGCCCGGGCGGCCAGCTGGACCAGCGGCCGGGTGTCGTCCACCCGCAGGTGCAGCCCCTCGGTGGCGACCAGGGTGACGTTCTCGTGCGTCCCCACCAGGGCGGTGGTGCAGTCGTGGCAGACGCCGCAGCCGCCGGACGCGCACTGCAGCGCCGCGGCGAACGCCCGGGCGGCGGTCGACCGACCCGATCCGGGCGGTCCGGTGAGCAGCCAGGCGTGCGTCATCGCCGCCGGATCGGTGGCGGCAGCGCTGAGCACGGCGACGGCGGGCTCCTGCCCGACGACCTCGTCCCAGACGCTCAACCCGGCTCCTCCGGCGGTGTGGACCTGTGCGAACCTTACCGACCCGGCGCGCACCTACCAACGGCGCTGATCAGGTAGACACCGGTCCGATCAGGGCCTGGACGCGGTCGCGCACCGCCGCGGCGATCTCTTCGGACGGCCGGGTGGCGTCCAGCACGCAGAAACGGTCCCGGTCGGCGGCGGCCCGGGCTGCGAACGCCGCCCGGACCTGACGGTGGAAGGTCGTACCGGCGCGTTCCATCCGGTCCGGCGCCCCGGTCAGGCGACCGAGCCCCACCGCCGGGTCCAGGTCCAGCAGCACGGTCAGGTCCGGCAGCAGGTCGTCGGTCGCCCAGCGAGACAGCCGTTCCACCGCGTCGGCGCCCAGCCCCCGGCCGACCCCCTGGTAGGCGACCGAGGAGTCCAGGTACCGGTCGGTGACCACATCGTGGCCGCGGTCCAGCGCCGGTCGCACGACGGTCGCCACATGGTGCGCCCGGTCGGCGGCATACAGCAGCGCCTCGGTACGCCGGTCCACGTCGTCCCCGTGCTGCACCGCCTGGCGCAGCACCGCCCCCAGAGCGGTGCCCCCCGGCTCGAACGTCCGCACGACGGTGCGGCCCAGCCCTGTCAGCCAGGCGACCAGGGCACCCACCTGGGTGGACTTGCCCGCCCCGTCACCACCCTCGAACGAGACGAACAGCCCACGAGTCACCGCTGCAGGGTACCGGGTTCTCTACGCCTCACCGGGGTAGACGACGCCGATCTGGCGGCGCACCTCGTCCATGGTGGTCAGGACGTCGAGGGTGTCCTGCCAGGTCATCCGGTCCGAGGCGGTGCGGCCGTCGGCGAGGCACCGGGCGACCTCCGCCACCTCGTACTGCAGGCCCTGGTCGACAGGCTGGGTGAACGTCCAGACGCGTCCGTCGCGCCGGGTGACGGTGAACGACGTGGGCCGGTAGAAGTCCCCGGCCACCCGGACGTGCCCCTCGGTACCGGAGATCGACGACGTGGTCGGCGACTGCGCCCACAGCGTCGTGAACAGGCTGGCCTGCTGGCGCGGACCGTACTGGGCGATGACCGACACCTGCCCGTCCACCCCGGTCTCGGCCAGCTGGCCGACGGCGTGGACCGCTGACGGCACCCCGAGCAGGTCGTGCGCCCAGGCCACCGGGTAGACACCGAGGTCCAGCAGGGCACCGCCAGCCAGGGCCGGGTCGTACAGCCGGTGCGCCGGGTCGGCGACGACGTACCGGCCGTGGTCGGCGCGCAGGCTGACGATCTCGCCGATCTCCCCGGCCTCGACTATCTGGTGCAGCGCGGCGACGTGCGGCAGGAACCGGGTCCACATCGCCTCCATGACGAACAGCCTGGCAGCCTCGGCGGCGGCGAACACCTCCCGGGCCTCGGCGGCGTTACGGGTGAACGACTTCTCCACCAGGACGGGCTTGCCCGCGGCCAGGGCCAGCAGGGCGTGCTCGCGGTGCTCCGAGTGCGGGGTGGCCACGTACACCACGTCGACCTGCCGGTCCTCGACCAGCGCCCGGTACGAGGGGTGCGCCGTCACCCGGCGCGCGGCGGCGAACCGCTCGGCGCTGTCACGGCGGCGCGATCCCACCGCGACCACCTGGGAGCGGGTGTGCCGTCGTACGGCGTCGACGAAACCCGCCGCGATACTGCCGGTGCCGATGACGCCCCACCGCAGGGGCGGGGCGGTACGCGGGTCCTCGGTGCGAGCCATACCACCAACGTAGCCCCGCCAGGCCGAGAGCGCCCCCAGCCAGGTCACCCGGTGCAAGGGTTGGCGGGCCGGTGCAAGGGTTCGGACCCTTGCACCGGCTGGACCCACAGCGCAAGTATCGCTGTGCTATGGGCCTAGGGCCGCAACTGGTAGGCAGCAGACACCGTCGGGGCGTCGGTAGGCAGCAGACCGGGTCGTGACGACGCCGAGGAAGGCGGGGGCTCCGGTCTTGGTGAGGTCGACCTTGTCGACGAACCTCAGGAGGGAGTCCGCTGCCCGGTCCACGTCGTCGGGGTTCATCTTGACCTCCAGCGCTGCCCAGCGGCCATCGCCCAACGTTATGACGATGTCGACCTCGTGGCCGTTGTTGTCACGCCAGCGGGCCAGGGTCCCGTCCAGCAGCTGGGTGTAGATGCGCAGGTCACGGACGACCAGTGCTTCGAAGTGGAAACCTGCCGCGTTGAGGTCTCGCAGCAGCTGGTCTGGTCCGACCGACAGAGCGCCGACGCCGAGCGACGGGTCGGCCAGGTAGCGGGTGGCGGACTTGCGCAGCGGTGTGGTCGAACGCATGTGGGGGCCCCAGGCGGGTACGTCCTCGACGATCATGAGCCGGTTGAGCGCGGCAAGGTAGTCGCTGGTCGTCTCCCGGTCGGCCGGGCCGTCTGACCCGCCCACGTCGGCCGCAAGCGCCTTGGTCGTGACGTCCGTGCCGACCGACCGTCCCAGTGCCACCAGCAGCCGTCGCAGCTGGTCGGGCAGGCGGCGGCCGTCGAGGCGCTGGACGTCGGTGACGATGGTGGCCAGGTAGTCGCGAACCCACTGCTGGGCAGCGGGGACGTCGGCGTCGAGCAGGGTCGGCCAGCCCCCGACCACGATCCGCTCCATGAGCTGCGGAACGGTGAGACCCGGGTCTCTGACCGGTCGGAACTCTTGGTCGAACAGCGCGCGCAGCGAGACCTGGCCGGAGGAGTGCCCGGTCTCGAACAGGCTCATGGGCCGCATCCGCATGAAGGCCATGCGTCCCGCGCCCGGGTGACGAGAGACGTCGTCGCGCGGTGTGGCCGAACCGGTGAGGACGAACTGGCCGCGCTGCGGGGAGCGGTCGTCGACGGCCCGGCGTACCAAGTTCCACAGCTTGGGGGCCAGCTGCCACTCGTCGAACAAGATCGGCGTCGGCGCGTCGAACAGAACCTCCGGCGCGGTGGACACCAGAGCACGAGAACTGTCGTCCACGTCGAACTGGTACTCGGTGCGGGCGACCTGCCCAGCAGTCACGGTCTTGCCGCAGGCACGAGGGCCCTCGACGACGACCGCCCCGGCTGCGGACAGGCGCCGGGCAAGCTCAGCATCCACGACCCGCGGTCGATAGTCTGCGAGCATCATCGTCCCCTTCGTCTGTGCTGGTCAACCTAGTCTAATGCTCAGATCCTATACGTCCTAACACGCAGATCCTATAGCACCTGAACCGCAGATCCTATAGTAGGGAACGCACGTTCGAATTCCGGCGCGCTCGGCCCGGACAAGGCCCAGCGCGATCCACAGCGGCGGGCCGTCTGCAGGGTGCCGCCCCCGCCTCGACTACTCGCCGACGGGCTGGACCACCTCGGCGCCGAACGTCTTGCTGCGCACCGGCCACAGCAGGCGGCGCAGCTGGTCGCGGAACGGCCCGCGCGGCACCCGGCCGGGGACCGCACCGGCCACGGGGGCGAGCACCAGCGCCCCGGCGGCGTCGGACTCGGCCACCCACTGCGCGACCTCGGCGCCGAGCAGGCCGGTCCGGGCCCGCCACACCGCCCACGACGTCGCCCAGACCTGCCGGACCAGCACGACCGTCGCGACGCAGGCCAGAGACGCGCAGGACAGCACCAGCGACGCGGCCAGCTGACCGCCCACCGACATCGCGACCGGACCGCCGACCACCAGCGCCCCCGCGGTCGCCACCAGCGCCAGGCCGACCAGCATCTTCGTCTGGGCGATGGCCCAGGCCGACGACGGATCGATCCGGCTGGCGGCCAGCGCCGAGAACCCGCCGAGCAGCAGGCAGACGACGACACCGACGAGCACCGCTACCTTCGTCCCCGTCAGACCGGACCAGGGGAACACCGCGACCAGCCCCGGCAGGGGACCGACCCAGCCCAGCGCGACCGCGAGCAGCATCAGCCGGGTCCGGCGCAGCCAGCCCGGTCCGGACAGCGCGAGCAACCGTCCGACGTCTTCCTTCTGCGCCCGGGTGAGCAGGTCCACCCCGGGGCTGGGAGCGTGGCTCAGCGAGTGCACCGTGGCTATCCCGAGCCAGGCGACAAGGCTCGCCCCGGTCGCGGCGGACAGCGGCACCGCCACTACCCACCAGGTGCGCAGCGAGACCACCTCGACGATGCCGAGCACCACCCCGACCGCCCCGGCGCCGAACGTCACGACGAGCAGCCACGTCGCCAGCTCCAGCGCCCGGGCGCTGCGCCGCACCTGGTCGTTGTTCAGGCTGGCGAAGACCGTGGCGCAGGTCATGAGCACCATGACCAGGGCCAGGCCCAACCACCACACCCAGTACCCGGTGGTCAGCGCCCCGACCAGCGCGGTCACCGTCGGGGCCACCCCGCCCAGGGTGATGAGCATCCCGCTCATCATCTGCCAGTGGCGCCGCCGCAGGTAACCGGTGGTCCGGTCGACGACGGGCAGCGGTGACGCGACGTCCGGTGACTGGCTCAGCACACCAGACACCTGGTTCACGGCTGCTACCCTCCCTCGCCGACCGTCCTCGGCAGTGAACGCACCGACGAACGCACCGACTCGGCGAGATACCTCGATACGCTGTCAAACAGGGATTTTCCCGGCAGACCGGGATCATTAGCAAGTCGCCTGGGTGCGACCCCACCGATCGAGGGACGCCGAGGCCGCCGTTCGAAGGACGCGCCACGGACCCTCACCGCCGAGACGAGCTGCGGCAAGAGCCGGGTCAGGACTTCGGGGAGGCCTTGGCCCGGGTCGTCCGCTTGGTGGTGCGCTTCTTCGCCGGAGCAGCCGCGCGCTTGGCGGCCAGCAGCTCGGCCGCCTGCTCGGGGGTGATCGACTCGGGGGTCGTGTCCCGCGGCAGGGTGCGGTTGGTCACCCCGTCGGTGACGTACGGGCCGAACCGGCCGTCCTTCACGACCATCGGCTTGCCCGACTCCGGGTCGGGGCCCAGCTCGCGCAGCGGCGGGGCGGCGGTGGCGCCGCGACCGCGCTTCGGCTGGGCGTAGACCTCCAGGGCCTCGGCCAGCGTGATGGTCAGCAGCAGGTGCTCGCCAGCCAGGGTGCGCGAGTCGGTGCCCTTCTTCAGGTACGGGCCGTACCGGCCGTTCTGGGCGGTGATCGCCTCGCCCGAGGTCGGGTCGACACCGACGACGCGGGGCAGCGACAGCAGCGTCAGCGCCTCGTCCAGGGTGACCGTGTCGACGTTCATGTCCTTGAACAGCGACGCGGTGCGCGGTTTGGGCAGCGCCGCCAGGGCCTTCTTACGAGCCGCGGCGGACAGCGACGGGTCCAGCTCGGGCTCGGGCAGCAGCTCGGTGACGTACGGGCCGTAGCGGCCCTTCTTCGCCACCAGGGTGGTGCCGGTAGCCGGATCGGTGCCCAGCACCCTGTCCCCCTCGGGCTCGGCGGCGATGAGCTCGCGGGCCTTGTCCACGGTCAGCTCGTCGGGCGCCAGGTCGTCGGGCACCGAGACACGGCGCGGCTTGTCCGCCTCACCGGTCTCTTCCGTCGTCTCGGCGGGCACCTCCAGGTAGGGGCCGTACCGCCCGACCCGCACCACCAGGCCGTCGCCGATATCGATCGAGCTGATGGCCCGGGCGTCGATCTCCCCGAGGTCGGCCACCAGGTCGCGCAGGCCCTGACCGGTCTTGCCGTCGCCGAAGTAGAACTGGGTCAGCCAGGCCACCCGGTCACGCTGCCCGGCGGCGATCTCGTCCAGGTCGGCCTCCATGGTGGAGGTGAAGCCGTAGTCCACCAGATAGTCGAAGTTCTCCTCCAGCAGCCGGACCACCGCGAACGCCAGCCACGACGGCACCAGCGCCTGCCCCCGGGCGTTGACGTAGCCCCGGTCCACGATGGTGGAGATAGTCGAGGCGTAGGTCGACGGACGGCCGATGCCCCGTTCTTCCAGGGCCTTGACCAGCGACGCCTCGGTGTAGCGCGGCGGGGGCGACGTGCGGTGCGGTTCCGCGACCAGGTCGGTGCCGGTCAGCGGATCACCCTGGGCCATCTGGGGCAGACGGGCGTCCTCGGTGTCGGCGTAGCGCGCGACGTCGCGGCCCTCCTCGTAGGCGGCCAGGAACCCACGGAACGTGATGACGGTGCCCGAGGCGCCGAACGTCGCCGCCTGACCGGCCAGCGCGGCGGCGGCCGTCCCGGTGGTGCCGACCAGCCGCACCGACGCGGTGGTCCCCCGGGCGTCGGCCATCTGCGAGGCCACGGTCCGCTTCCAGATCAGCTCGTAGAGCCGGAAGGCCTCCCCGGACAGCTGGGACGCGACCTGCGCCGGGGTGCGGAACTGGTCGCCGGCGGGCCGGATGGCCTCGTGCGCCTCCTGCGCGCCCTTGGCCTTCGAGGTGTACACCCGCGGGGCGTCCGGCACGTACTCCGCCCCGTACAGCTCGGCGGCCTGGCGCCGGGCGGCGGCGATGGCCTGGCTGGACAGCACCGGGGAGTCGGTGCGCATATAGGTGATGTACCCGTTCTCGTACAGCGTCTGGGCGGTGCGCATCGTCGCGCGCGAGCTCATCCGCAGCTTGCGGGAGGCCTCCTGCTGCAGCGTCGAGGTGGTGAACGGCGCGGCGGGACGCCGGGTGTACGGCTTGGTGTCCACCGACGCCACAGCGAACGACGCGTCCGCCAGGCCGTCGACCACCAGCTGGGCGTCCGCCAGGGACAGGTGCCGCACGTTCTTGGCCGTGAGCACGCCGGTGTCGGCGAAGTCCCGACCGGTGGCGACCCGTACCCCGTCCAGGCCGACCAGCCGGGCCGCGAAAGAAGGCTCAGCAGCATCGTCGACCGCGAACGTGCCGGTCACGTCGGCGTAGTCGGCGGCGACGAACGCCATCCGCTCGCGCTCGCGCTCCACCACCATGCGCGTGGCCACGGACTGCACCCGACCGGCGGACAGGCCCTGACGGACCTTGCGCCACAGCACCGGGGAGACCTCGTAGCCGTACAGCCGGTCCAGGATCCGTCGGGTCTCCTGGGCGTCGACCAGGTTCTGGTCGATATCGCGGGTGCTGGTCAGCGCCCGGGTGATGGCCTCACGGGTGATCTCGTGGAAGACCATCCGACGGACCGGCACCTTGGGCTTGAGCTCTTGGGCCAGGTGCCAGGCGATGGCCTCGCCCTCGCGGTCCTCGTCCGTGGCCAGGTAGAGCTCGTCGGACTCCTTGAGCAGCTTCTTGAGCTCGGCGACCTTCTTCTTCTTGTCCGAGTCCACGACGTAGTAGGGCACGAAACCGTGGTCGACGTCGACCGCGAACTTGCGGTAGGGCCCTTTCTTCATGTCGGCGGGCAGGTCGGAGGGCTGCGGCAGGTCACGGATGTGCCCGACGCTGGCCTCCACGTCGTAGTCGTCACCGAGGTACCCGGCGATGGTCCGTGCCTTGGCCGGCGACTCGACGATCACCAGCTTGCGTCTCGCTGTCATAGCTCCTGTGTCACCCTCTGGTCCCGGACTCCCCGGGGGGAACTCTACGGCTTCGTCCGCGGAGGACTCTACGACCTCACGGCAGTTTCGTCGGCACCGGCTGGCCTGTGTGCTCCGCATCCCGCCCAGCACATCCCGCTCCGCACGTCGGCTGCGCCACCGCGCGGAGCCTCCGGCGCCGTGGGCCCAGCCGACGCACGTCTTGTCCTGGGAGCACCACTACTGGTCTGACCGCACCCGCCCGACCGCCGTGCGCAGCGCCAGCTGGACCGCCACCATCGCGCACACTCCCCCGACGGTGGCGACCACACCACCACCGTACGCGAGGACCGCGGCCTGACGCCCCGCCTCACCACCCAGCGTCCCGCCCACGGACTCGTGCAGGGCCGTGACCAGGAACACCAGCACCACCGCGCTGACCAGCGTACCGACGAGCAGCAGCGCCGGGGTCCACGCCGCGGTACGCCGCCCGGTGCCCTCCGGGCTGACGGCACCCGTCAACGGTGCGGGCACCACGAGCAGCAGGCTCGCCACCGCCGACCAGCCGGTGACCACGGCCACCGCGGCCAGCACGTCCGACGGCCGGTGCCACTGCCCGACGTAGGTCGACCACCCGGTCAGCACCGTGTAGGCCGCCCCGAGCACCGCGACCACCGGCCGCCAGCGGGGTCCCACGACGAACAGCAGCGCGGCGCAGGTCGCCGCCGCCGCGGTGGTGTGCCCGGACGGCAGCGAGTTGCTCCCGTCCAGACCGTCGCCCAGCGCCGGACGGGTCAGCAGCACCAGCTTGAGCACCTGGGTCGTGAGCACCGGGGCACCGAGCAGCACCGCCCCTACGACCGCCAGCCGCCAGCGGCGGCGCAGCACCGCGATGGAGACGACCACCGCCAGCCCGACCGCCCCGTAGACGACCGAGACCGGGTCGAGCACCAGCTTGGCGAAGGGCAGGCGACCGCTGTCGTACAGGGCACCCCGCATCGCCAGCTGGTCGACCCAGCGTCCGGTGGGGCTCGCGACGAACACCCACCACAGCGCCCACACACCCAGGACGCACAGCCCGGCGATCACCGCGGCGACGGCCGCCCACGTCCGGCGGTCGTACCGTCGGACGAGCCGGTCGGTCAGGCTGGACTGGTCGAGAAGCACCCTGCCACCGTAGCTGCCCGCTCCGGCTCGTCGACGACCAGGACGAGGAGAACCTGTAGCTGCCTGGTGCAGGCCCGGAGAGCTGGCTGCGTCCGACCGGCGGGCAGACCTACACCGGGAAGGCCCGGAATACCTGCTCGACCTCCGCGACCGGCCCGGTGAGCTGGAGCACGGCGGTGGAGTTCGCCCAGGTGACCGTGGCGTTACCGCCGCCGATATCGGCGACGAGATAGGTGCCGACCTCGACGCCGTCCGCAAGGATCGAGCCGGTAGGTCTCAGGGTGCCGCCCGCCAGCAGCGTGGCACCGGCGGTGAACCCGTCGAACGCGGTCGCGGCCTCGTCGACGGTGGCCCACTGTCCGGCGCGCAGGGTGAAGGTGCTGGACCCGCCGTCGCCGAACTCCTCCAGGTAGGCCTCCAGCGCCCCGACGGCCAGCCACTCCCCGTTGTCGGCCGAGGCGAGCAGCGCGTACTGCAGCACCGTGCTGGGCAGCACGGTAGCGAACGGCAGCGTCGAGCGTGGCGCCGGGCTGAGGGTGGGAGTGGGCGACGGGACACGCTCCGTCGCCGCCGTCAGGGTGTCCCGTCCGCCGACGACGAACCACGCCGCCACGGCGACGACCACCGTCACCACCGCGACGGCCACCAGGACCAGCCTGCGCGGCCGACCGCGCCCCGCAGGCACCTGCGGCACCTGCGGCGTCCCGGCCGATTCGGTACCGGGCGGGCGCCGGATCCGCAGGCTCCGCCTCGGATGCGCAGAAGGCGATGACATGGGCTGCTCCTTGAACTTACGTGCCCGACAGCCTACCCACGCCGCGCCCTGTTGCGCGGTCGGCCGGTGCGCACAGGTCCCAGTTCGTGGGTTCCACGCCGTTCCACCGTTTCGAAACGGTGGAACGGCGTGGAACCCACGACCCGCGACACCCTTATCGGCCTTGTGGAAGCGGGCGTGGGTGTGGGGTGGGCTGGGTGGGGGTGTGTGGGCGGTGGGATCTAGCCTCGGGCGTATGAGTACCACGACGACGCGCCGTCCGGCCCGACCGGGGTTTCGCTGTACGCAGTGCGGTGTGACGGTGGCCCGCTGGGTGGGTCGCTGTCCTCAGTGCCAGGCGTGGGGCACCGTCGAGCAGACCAGTCCGGCGGGGCCCAGCCTGGGCCGGGGGGGCGGCGTTGCGACGGTGCCGACCGTACCGGCCTGCCCGATCGACGAGGTGGCGCCGCACGCCGCCCAGGCCCGCACCACCGGGGTGGCCGAGCTGGACCGGGTGCTGGGCGGCGGGCTGGTTCCGGGGGCGGTGGTGCTGCTGGCCGGGGAGCCGGGGGTGGGCAAGTCGACCCTGCTGCTGGACGTGGCGGCCCAGACCGCCCGGGCCGGTCGCACCGTGCTGTACGTCACCGGGGAGGAGTCGACAGCGCAGGTCAGGCTGCGCGCCGGGCGGATCAGAGCCCTCGACCCGCACCTGCTGCTGGCCGCGGAGTGCGACCTGGCCGCGCTGCTCGGCCACGTCGAGGCCTGCGCGCCGGGCCTGCTCGTCGTGGACTCGGTGCAGACCGTGGCCTCTGCGCAGGTGGACGGGGCTCCCGGCGGGGTGTCCCAGGTGCGCGAAGTCGCGGCCGCGCTGATCGCCGTGGCCAAGGCGCGGGGCATGCCGGTGGTGCTGGTGGGCCATGTCACCAAGGACGGCTCGGTGGCCGGTCCCCGCACCCTGGAGCACCTGGTGGACGTGGTCTGCCAGTTCGAGGGCGAACGCACCTCCCGGCTGCGCCTGCTGCGCGCCACGAAAAACCGCTACGGCCCCACGGACGAGGTCGGCTGCTTCGAGATCAGCGAGCACGGCATCATCGGCCTGGCCGACCCGTCCGGCCTGTTCTGCTCCCAGGCTGTGACGGACGTGCCCGGCACCTGCCTGACGGTCACCCTGGAGGGCCGCCGCCCCCTGCTGACCGAGGTCCAGGCCCTGGTCGCGCCGACCCAGGCCGCCAACCCGCGCCGCACCACCTCCGGGGTGGACACCGCCCGCGTCGCCATGGTCCTGGCGGTCCTGGCCCGACGGGTCGGGGTGGGCCTGGCCGACCAGGAGGTCTACGTCTCCACCGTGGGCGGCGCCCGGGCCGTGGAACCCGCCGCCGACCTGGCCGTGGCGCTGGCGGTGGTCGGCTCCCGCCTGGACCTGGCCCTGCCCAGCCTGCAGCACGGTGGCCTGGTCGCCGTCGGCGAGGTCGGCCTGGCCGGGGAGATCCGCGCCGTCTCCGGTATCGACCGCCGCCTGGCCGAGGCCGCCCGCCTGGGCCTGACCCGCGCCATCGTCCCCGCGAGCGTCGCCGACTCCCTCGACGTCCCCGACGGGATGCGGGTCCGCCCCGCCCGTGACCTGGCCGACGCCGTCGCCACCGTCCAGCCAGTACCCTGACGACGTGCCGACACCTCGTGACCAGCTGTGCGACCTGATCCGTGATCTTGCTGTGGTGCACGGCCAGGTCACCCTGGCCTCGGGGCGCCAGGCCGACTACTACGTGGACCTGCGCCGGGTGACCCTGCACCACGCCGGGGCGCCGCTGGTCGGGCATGTGCTGCTGGACCGGCTGACCGCGGTGGGGCTGGGACCGGACCGGGTGGACGCGGTCGGCGGGCTCACCCTGGGGGCCGACCCGGTGGCGGACGCGCTGCTGCACGCCGCGGCGGCCCGCGGCCAGGCGCTGGACGCCTTCGTGGTGCGCAAGGCGGCCAAGACGCACGGGATGCAGCGGCGCATCGAAGGGCCGGACGTCGCCGGGCGGCGCGTCGTGGTGCTGGAGGACACCTCGACCACCGGCGGTTCGCCGATCGCCGCCGTCCAGGCCGCCCGGGAGGCCGGGGCGCAGGTCCTGGCGGTCGCGGTGATCGTCGACCGGGCCACCGGCGCCCAGGCCAAGATCGAGGCCCTCGGGGTGCCCTACCACTACCTGTACACGCTGGCCGATCTGGGCCTGGCCTGACCGGACAGGACAGTGGGGACAGTTCCTAATGTCTTGCCTGGTCAGGCCCGCAAGACATTAGGAACCGTCCCCACTGTCCTCCCCGTCTGCTCCTGTGGGCCTGGCGTACTGGGCCTGGCGCACTGAGCTGACGGGCGTCCGGTTCGTCGGGATCCCGTCTGGTTCCGTAGGCTGGGGGCATGGGTACCGCACTCGTCACCGGCGCCAGCGCCGGGCTCGGTCTGGAGTTCGCCTGGCAGCTGGCCACGGCCCGGCACGACGTGGTTCTCGTCGCCCGGGACGCTGACCGGCTGGACCGTCTCGCCGCCCAGCTGCGCGCCGCCGCGGGGGTGAGCACCGAGGTGCTGGTCGCCGACCTGGCCGACCGGGCCGACGTCGACCGGGTCGCGGCCCGGCTGGCCACCGACGAGGACCCGGTGGGCCTGCTGGTCAACAACGCGGGGTTCTCCACCGGCGAGACGTTCGTCGACGCCGACCTGGCCGAGCAGGAGCGCGGTCTGGACGTCATGGTCCGCACCGTCATGGTGCTGTCCCATGCTGCGGCCCGGGCCATGCGCTCGCGCGGACGCGGCGCGATCCTCAACGTCGGTTCGGTGGCCGGGCTGATGGCGACGTCCACCTACTCGGCGCACAAGGCGTGGGTGCAGACCTTCACCGAGGCCCTGGCCACCGAACTGGCCGGGACCGGTGTCACCGCGACCTGCCTGCGCCCGGGCCTGACCCGCACCGAGTTCCACGACCGGGCGGGGATGGACATCCACGCCTTCCCCGATCTCGCCTGGCTGGACGCGGAGTCCGTCGTGGCCAGCGCCCTGGCGGACGTGCGCCGCGGCGCGGTGCTGTCCACCCCGTCGCTGCGCTACCAGACCGCGGCGGAGGTCCTGCGGCTGCTGCCCCGGGCGGCCGTCCGGGCCATGACCCAGGCCCGCGCCGCGGTCCTCGACCCCGCCGACGAACGCGCCGACAGCGAAGACTGAGCCTGGATCCACCGATTTGCGCTGTCACGAGCGCTGGGGAGAGGCCTGTCTAGCAGCGACAACGCAGCCAGCGCGCCCGTCCGGTGCCACAGACGGCGGGCATCTTGTTCTGGGAGCACCATAGGTGGAAATCGGTGGATCCAGGCTGAGTCTGCGGGACAGATCCCGGCACGAGGGACGGACTCCTGGTCTCGTCCCTCGTGCGGGTGCCTGGAGGGTCAGGTGAACGTGTGGCTCTGCGGTTCGAAGGTGACGGAACGGCCCGAGTCGTCGGTCCCCGCGTAGACCCACACCGCCCCGACGAAGCCCCACTCGAGGCCGAGGCTGAGCGGCAGGATGTAGCCCCGCGCGCACCGCTCGCCCGGGGCCAGCGGGTACGGCGAGCTCTGGCCGCTGCCCAGACGGACGGTGTGGTACCACACGTCGTGCTCGCGCCACTGGTCGTCCGAGGCGTAGGTGATCTCGGCGACGCCCTGCTGGGTGTACGGGCTCTCGGCGGGGGCGGCGAGCAACTTGGGCTGGTCGGTGGCGATGTACCGCGTCTCGTCGCCGGTGTTGGTCAGCACCAGGTTGACGAACAGGATCCGGTCGCCCTTGGCGACCAGCGGCTCGTTGGTGACGTCGTCGAAGTACAGCGCGTCCTGCTCGGCGGTGTCCTCGCCCATGACGTAGGCGGTCAGTGTGAGGCCGTCGTTGCTCGCCTGCCACAGCTTCTCACCGGTGACGACCTCCTGCGCCCACGACGCGGTCTGCACCGACGGGGTCGGCGAGCTGGTCGCACCACCGTCGTCGCTCCCGCACCCGCCGAGCGCCAGCGCGGCCGCGATCACCATGAGCACCACCGCCGAACCCCGAGGGCCGCTCCCGCGCGCTGTCATCGATTACCCATCATGTGCCACCCGATCCACCGAGCATACTCTTCGTTACCCGCCTCGTTGGGGTGGTACGACCAGGCTTCGGCACCCCTCCACGGCGGGAACTGCAGGTCCAGGCCCTCGTAGTACGGGACGTCGTCGGTCAGGGAGTGCCCCTCGAACCCAGAACCTGGTTTCGTCGGGTCGACGAAGACCAGGCGTGCACCGTCGGGGTTCGACGCGTTCACCCGGTCGACCGTGGTCGCGATCTGGGAGTTGAGCTCGTTGATCATGTCGACGACTTCCTGGCGGTTCTCCGGTTCGACCTCGCCGTAGTCGAGGAAACCACCGCCGGTGTCGTCCAGCTCGACCATCGGCGGGTACCCGACGACGTAGATGGTCGCACCCTTGTCCTTCGTGGCCTCCAGCATCGCCCGGTAGGCCGTCTCCAGGTTGTCGCTCAGCGGGCCGTTGATCCGCTCTCTGCCCGCCACCACCGCGTTGTGGCACTTCGCGACCGTGCTCAGGCCGAACGGAGCCACGCAGTCCGCCACGATCGAGGCGAAACCGATGTCGTTGCCACCGATCGAGAAGGCGACCTGGTCCGCCTGGGCCAGCGCGTCCTTGTTGGCCTCGATCTGGTCCAGCAGCGCCGAGGAACCGGGCGCGCCGGTCAGGTCGGTACCGGTGACGGTGGCACCGCTGCACGGACCGAACCCTGACAACGAGATATTGGGCGTCCCGGCGGAGTTGGCGGTACCCATCTCCAGCTGCCGACCCCATGACATCGAGCTGCGGTGGCTGGGCAGCGCGTTGCCGTCGATATCGTGGCAGTCGCCGTCCGGGCCCCGGTCCGGGTTGTTCTTCGACGAACCGTTGCCGGCCGAGAACGAGTCGCCGAGCACGACGGTATCGGCCCTCCCCCCGGGCTGCGTGACCTTCTGGGTGTACGTCTCCCCGTCCGGCCCGGTGAACGTCAAGGTCGCGGTGCGGGACCCGCCCGGGTTGGCGTGCACCGTGCCCGTCACCGTGCCTGAACCGTTGCCACCGTCGGGCACCGTCAGCCACGGCTGGTCGGACTGCACGGTCCAGTCCGCGCCGTCCGGCACGTCCACCGTGAACTCGACCCGGCCCGGGCCCGACCCTGGTGCGGTCGTCCGCGACGTCACGAAACCGGTGCTGTCCGGATCCGTCTGCGAACCCCCGGCCTGCCCGCCGCCGCCCGGTTCACCACCCGACCCGCCGCCCGGTTCACCACCCGACCCGCCGCCCGGCTCACCACCCGACCCGCCGCCCGGCTCACCGGCACAGCTGACCGGGCTTCCGCTGACCGCCCCGACCGCTTTCGAGGCTGCGCACGCCAGCTGCTCGCCGACCGACGGGAACACGGCCACCAGGCCGACGATCAGCACCACCACCGCGATGATCATCCCGACGTACTCGACCGTCCCAGCACCTGACTGCCGATCGCCACGTTCCCGTGCCACCACAACTCCTCACCGAACTACCGCTCGGCCACGACCGCTGACCGGCCCCAGGCTGCCACCGGCCCGCCCGTAGGCACCAGAGCCCGGACACCCAACCCTGGGCCCACAGGCCACGGGGCCCGTGGGCCCATGCGAAGGAGTGGGGTCAGGCGTCCTTGAGCTCAGGTTCGGCCGACCCGACCCGGCGCTTGCGCCGTTCGCGCAGGACCTCGACGATCACGGGGGACACCGAGACCAGCACGATGAGCACCAGCAGCGCCTCGATATTGTCCGCGACGAACGTGATGCGGCCGAGCGCGTACCCCAGCCAGGTCACCCCGCCGGCCCACAGCACGACGCCGATCGCGTTGAACTTCAAGAAGTGCTGGTACGGCATCCGACCGATCCCGGCGGCCACCGAGGCGTAGGTGCGCACGAAGGGGATGAACTGGGCGACGACCAGGGTCCGCCCGCCGTACCTGTCGAAATAGGAGTGGGTCGTCGCGATGTGCTTGCGTTTGAAGATCCGCCCGTCCGGCCGGTCGAACAGCCTGGTGCCGAGGAACCGGCCGATCCAGTACCCGGACTGGGTCCCGGCCCAGGCGGTGGTGATCAGGATCAGCGACAACGGCACGATGCCGATGCCCACGTCCAGCTCGTTGCTGGCCACCAGGGCCCCGGCGGTGAACAGCAGCGAGTCGCCAGGCAGGATCGGGAACAGCAGCCCGACCTCGACGAAGATCACCGCCATGATCCCGACCAGCGCCCACGTCCCGAACGAGTCGATGAGGCTCTGCGGGTTCAACCAGTCCGGTCCGAGCGCGGGCACCGTCATGAGCATGGAGACAGCCTAAGGGACTCCCGGTCGAGACCAGCTCGGCCTCTGTGCGACTCTTCCAGGCCAGAGCGACAGTTTGAAGTGTCGCTCTGACGTGGAAGAGTCGCACAGACGGCTGCCCCGCATGGGACCATGACGGGTCGGCCGGCGGGAGGAGGCCCAGTGGACGATGCGGTCGGGGTCGGTCCGTGGCCGGGCGGGCCGGACCGCTGGCCGGCGGTCGGGCCCGGGTCGGTCTACGACCCGGTGCTGCTGGCCGACGGTGACCGGCGCAACGTCGCCGACCAGTACCGGTACTGGTCGGTCGAGGCGATCGTCGCCGACCTCGACACCCGACGTTCCCAGCTGCACGTGGCGTTCGAGAACACCGCGCACGACCTCAACGTCGGTTCGGTGGTCCGCACCGCCAACGCCTACAACGTGGCCGGGGTCCACGTTGTAGGCCGCCGCCGCTGGAACCGCCGCGGCGCCATGGTCACCGACCGCTACCTGCACCTGCACCACCACCCGGACGTGGCCGGACTGTTCGCCTGGGCGCAGCAGGCCGACCTGCCGGTGCTCGGCGTGGACAACCTGCCCGGGTCGGTACCGATCGAGACCTACCCGCTCCCCCGAGCCTGCGTGCTGCTGTTCGGCACCGAGTCCACCGGCCTGAGCCCCGCAGCCGTCGCCGGATCCCAGGCCGTGCTGCACATCACCCAGCACGGCTCGACCCGCTCGCTCAACCTGGGCGCCGCCGCCGCCATCACCATGTACGCCTGGGCCACGCAGCAGGTTGACCACGAGGGCCTCCCGGCCAACTTTGCGTGAACGAAGCCAATTTCCTAGATCAGTTCACGCCAGTTGTCTGGCCGGCCGCCTCAGCCCTGGGACTCGGCGGCCCCGGACGGGTGAACCGCAGGGCCGTCGGCGGCCGCGAGAGCGGGTTCGCCCGTCTGGTTGCTGTCACGCTGGGCCAGGGCCTCGGCCACGGCACGGGAGACCTTGTCCCCTTGGCGGCGGCGCCAGACCACACCCAGCACGACCAGGGCGACGACGACCAGCAGCAGCCCGAGCACCGACCAGGGCACCGCCCAGCCGTGGCCCGTCACGACCACCGGGTCGAGGGTCGTCGTGGTGCCCGCCGGGTCGGTGACCAGAGGCACGATCTCGACCTTGGCGTTCAGCCAGACGGTCGGGGCGACCTTGTCGACGGGGACGGTGACGTGCCATCGTTCGCCGGGCAGCAGGGACGGCGGGTCGGCGGGTCGGGCGGCGTCGACGCGTCCCCACCCGAGCACCCCGCTCAGCGACACCTGCTGGTGCCTTCCGGTCAGCACCACGTTGCCTGTGTTGCGCACGGTGTAGGTGAGGGTCGCGCGGCCGCGCGCGAAGGGGTTCGCGCTGCCCGCGTAGCTGATGTGGAGGTCTTCGACCGCCAGGGCGGGCCTCAGCTCGCCGGAGACCCGCAGGGTGATCTTGATGCCCAGACGCCGGTCCACGGTGATGCCCTGCTGCTGGTCGGCCTGGACCATCGAGGTGAGGATCCCGCCGACGTGGTCACCGGGGGTGGCGTCGTCCGGCACGGTCACGGTGAACGGGATCTCGACGCTCTGGCCGGGCTCCACCGTGACCCGGTCGGTCTGCGGCTGCACCCAGGCGCCGACGCCGACCGACCGGGTCTCGGCGGTGAGCAGGTCGACCTGCCTGTCGGGGTTGGTGAACCCGTCGGCGGCGTACACCGCCAGGTCGATCGGCTCGGAGCCACGGTTGGTCACCACCATGGCGTCGGTGGCCGACGACCCGGGGTCCAGCGCGTAGCCGTAGCTGTTACGGGCCGACCCGTAGTCGTTGGCGGCGGTGCTCACCGTCCAGCTCGTGTCGTCGGCGGCGACGGCCGCAGCGGGGCCGCCGAGCACCCCCGTCGCTGTCAGGACGACGGCGACGGCGACGCCGGACCGGGCCTGCCGCGCCGCTGTGGCCAGGCTGGCCGAGCGTACGAGAGCCGCCCACCAGGCGAACGGCGAGCGGGGCTGGGAGCGGACGGGGTGGGGAGACCGGGAGCGGGCTGGTCGTGGCATCAGGTCCTCAGAGCGAGACGGAACGGGTGAGACAGAACGGTCGGACGACGATGCCGGTGGGGCGGGTGCGCAGCGGCACCCGCCCCACCGGGCTGGGGTGCGCCTCCCCCGGCCCCCGACGGTGCTGCAGGGGATGGACAGGGGAGGCGCACCCGTGGGCGGATCAGCCAGCCAGGGCCGTGATGGTCAGGTTGGCGCGGTAGTTACCGCTGGCCAGAGAGGCCGACGGCACCTTCAGGGTCAGGTCCGCACCGAGCACACCGGTGCCACGGGGGTGACCCTGCACGGCAGAGCCCAGGGTGCGGGCCTGCGACAGGCCGTCGCCGTGGTCGTAGCCGGAGTCCACGAAGGTACCCGGCGTGGCGCCGGCCCCGTCGCGGACCACCTTTGGGAGCCAGCCCAGGTACGACGCGGAGAACGTCTTCGACCCGTCGGCGAAGTCGCTGACCGAGGACGAGACCGACCACGGGGCGTTCGAACGGCGGGTGTCGGTCACCGCGATCGGGTTGATCGCACCGGCGGCCTGGAAGTAGGCCATGTCGACCTCGGTGGCGGTGCCCAGGTCGACCAGGGTGTTCTCCCCGTCGATGGCCCAGCCGAACTCGCCAGGCTCACCCTCGGGGATGAGCACCTGGATGTCCTGCCCGTCACCGTGGTAGGGGCGGATCGTCACCGAGTCGGTGACGGTACCGACACCACCAGCGGGCGCGGCCTCGGAGCGGATGTTCTCCACGACCAGCGCGTCGGCCCGTACGCCGACCTTGACGTAGGAACGCCGGTTCTCCTGGGTGCTCTTCGAGTCGTACCAGTAGGTGTTCGGGGCCAGCGGGTCGGCGCCGTTCCCGGGACCAGAGGTACCCGAGCTGTCCGGGTTGGTCAGGCCGTAGTACTTCGACCCGGAGGCGGAGTTGCCGGTCACGTAGACCACGCCGCCGGGGCCGACGAACACCTCGTTCTGGCCGGGCTGCTCGTCCGGGTTGGCCTTCTCGCCGTCACGGATCACGTAGGACCGCGAGTAGACGTGGTCGTGACCCTGGAGCACCAGGTCCACACCCAGGTTGGAGAACGCCGTCGGGAAGTCCACCCGACGCACCTTGTTGTCGCCGTCCTTGGCGTGCGACGCGGTGGAGTAGATCGAGTGGTGGTAGACGAGCACCGTGTACTTGGCCTCGTCGCCGTGGTTGTTCACGACGTCGGTGATGTAGGCGATGTGAGCCGCGTCACCGCCGCTGGCCCCCGAGGGGTTGTAGCTGTTCGAGTTCAGGTGGATGAACATGACGTCCTTGTAGACGTACCAGTAGTCACCACCTGAGGTGTTCGACGACGGGTTGCCGTTGGCGTACAGCGCCGCCGAGCGGTCGGTGTTCGGCGTGTAGAAGTGCTGGTCGTACGCCTTGGAGCCGACATCGTGGTTGCCGATGGTGGCGGCCCAGGGGTACTGGCGCAGCTGGTCGGGCGACAGGAACCCGTCCCACTGGGTCTCGGTGCCGGCCGTCTCGACCTGGTCACCCCCGGAGACCAGCAGCTCGGCGTTCGGCTCGGCGGCCAGGGCCACGTCCAGGGTCGCCTTCCACCCGGCCGTGTCGTTGGCCACGCTGCCCGACGACCCGATCTGCGGGTCGCCGAAGAACAGGAAGTCGTAGTCACCCTCGAACGACTGGGTCTTGAACGCGTACACCGGCGACCAGTCGCCCTCGGCACCGACCCGGTAGGAGTACTGGGTGTTCTCCTTCAGGCCGGTGATGACGGCGTGGCGGTTGTAGTTGGACGAACCGGTGGAGGTGTTGGCACCGCCGGTCGCGGCGAAGGACACCGCGCTGGCCGGGAAGGTGCCGCCGGAGACCTGGGAGGTCGGTGCGACCTGGACCACCTGGGCGGTGTCGTCCGAGGTGTACCAGCTCACGATGCGCTGGGACTCGTCGGCACCGACACCAAGGACGATGCCGGTGAGCACGACCGAACCGGGTGCGGCCGGTAGCGGAGCCGCGGCGAGCGCACCTGAGGCGCCGCCGAGGAGGACCGCCGCGGCGAGCGTGGCAGCCGCGACCTGGCTGCCGACGCGGAGTCGACGGTCAGGACGCTGAGAACGGACAGTAGTCATGCCAGTCCCTTTCGTTCGGTACCCGCCGGGCGGCGGGCTGTCGGAGAGGACGCGACCAACCTGCCGGTACCAGGTGAACAAGACCTGAACAACAGAGGCACGGTGTCTGATCCGTCCGGTAACTCTTGGGCTCAGCCCGCCAGCCGCTGTACGAACCAGACCAGACCCATCACGCTGACACCCGCGGCCAGGAGGCCGGTGACCCACAGCCCGGCCTTCTGCGACCGGTGCCGCAGCAGGGCCAGCAGCGGGAACACCACGGCGATGATCCCCAGCTGGACCACCTCCAGTCCGAGGTTGAACACCAGCAGCGACCACAGCAGCTGCCACGACCACGGCTCGTCGATCCCCAGGGCGCTGGCGAACCCCAGCCCGTGCACCAGCCCGAAGCCGAACACCACCGCCAGGCGCACCCACCCGGCCCGGTCCAGCCGGAACGCCCCGGCGCCGGGCAGCTCGGCGGCGTGCAGGCCGTGCGCCCGGATCTGCCACAGGTGCCACCCGGCCACCGCCGCGATGGACAGTGCGATGACCGGTTCGATGATGCGCGCCGAGACGTGCACCAGCCCGGTGGCGGCCAGGATGAAGGTCACCGAGTGGGCCAGGGTGAACGCTGTGGCGGCGAGCACGATCTCGCGCAGCCGCCGCGACCCGGCGATGATCGCCAGCAGGAACAGGACGTGGTCCAGACCGCCGATCAGGTGCTCCATGCCCAGCCAGAAGAACTCGCCGAACCGCTGGAGGTTCGACTGCTGGGTGGAGAACGACGGGTTCGCCCCGTCCAGCGCCGCCGACCCGGACCGGTGGTCCAGGTCGTAGGTGACGATCGTCTTGGTGTCCCTGACGAAACCCTCGGAGTCGCCGAACAGCGTGCTGGTCAGCGTGTGGGCGTCGGCCTGGGGGCAGGTGTGGTCCAGCACCAGCGTCACGTACGGCACACCGTCACGCAGCCGCACCGACGCCCCGCCGACCGGGCGGGGGCTGCAGTCCCCGTCGTCGGTCGCGACGACGAACCGCTGCGTGACGTAGGCCAGCACCGGGACGGCGTGCTGGTCGATCGCAGCGGCCTGGGCCTCGAAGTCGCCGGAGTCCCAGGCCGCGATGCCGTCGTCGTAGAGGGCGCCGTCCTGGGACTCGCTGGCCGCGGAGTAGACCAGCAGGTCGTACTCCAGAGCCAGCTCGGTGCGCACGACGCCCGGCTCGGGTGCGGTCATCGTGACGTACACCACCGAGGAGAACCCGTGGGCCGCGGCTGAGACGGCGCTGAACACAAGGGCCGCTGTGGCGAGGCCCAGGGCGAGACAGCGGCGCAGGTTCACGAGGACTCCTCTGGTCGGGCAGACCTGCCGAGCGTGCCGGGCGCGAGTGAACGGACGACGACCAGATGTCGAACACCCGTCGAAGACTCGGCGCCGAAGAGCCTCGTCTGGCCCTGCACCAGGTATGACAGTCCTGTGACGACTCACCCCCGAAGCGCCGTCCCGCTCCGCGCGCGGGCCTGGGGCGCCCTCGGCGCCGCGGTCGTGGCGACCCTGCTCGCGGGCTGCGCCGACCCGTGGGACACCCCCCGGACCGGCCCGAGCGCGTCCGGGTCGCTCGGTGCGGGGTTCGTCCCGGACCAGACGCCCTCCCCGGCGGCGACGGTCGTCCCGGCCCCCGGTTCGTGGGACGGCATCGTCCCGACGTCCGGCTACCGGGTGGTGCTGCTCACCTACGGCGACGACGAGCCCACGCGCAACCTGGTCGCGGCTGTCGCGGCCTGGGCCGACACCCATGGGGCGGACTTGCGCACCGTACGGGCCGACGGCCCGGACGACCTGGTGGCCGCCGTGGTACGGGCCCTCGACCTGCACCCGGACCTGGTGGTCAGCGCGGGCGACGCCCTGGTCGACCCGCTCGCCCTGGTCACCCCCAGCCACCTGGACCAGCAGTTCCTCGTCCTCGGCGCCGAGCTGGCCGAGCCCACGCACAACGTCACCGCCGTCGACTGGACCGGCGCCGGTTTCCGCGGCGAGGGCCTGAGCGTCCCGTCCGCCTACGACCCGGCCTCCTTCACCCCCGACCGGTGCGCCGAGGCCGTCCAGGTCGGCGCCGCCGCCGTGCTCGGCGGCCAGGGCGGCTACGTCTACTGGATCCGCTGAGCCCCGATCCACCGCCCCGATCCACCGCCCCGATCCACCGCCCCGATCCACCGAGCTCACCGGAGCAGGACGGTGAGCACCAGGATCACCGGGACCGCGGCCACGGTGCTCAGGGCCACGCTGTCGCGGGCCAGCACCTGCGCCCGGCCGTAGCGCGCGGCGTAGCTGTTCATGTTCTGGGCGGTGGGCAGCGCCGCGCTGACCACCACGGCGAACAGCAGGTGCGCGGGCAGGCGCAGCGCCACGGCCAGCAACCAGGCCACCGCGGGCATCGCCCCGACCTTCAGCCCGGTAGCGACCAGCACCGCGCGGCGCGGCGACCCGGGGGCCAGGGGCCGCTGCCCGCGCAGGGACATCCCGAAGGCCATGAGCACCAGGGGCACAGCGGCACCGCCGAGCACGTCCAGCGGGGCGACGACGATATCGGGCACCGACCAGCCGGTCACCGCGACCACCGCGCCCAGGGCGGTGGCGGCCACGACGGGGTTGCGCACCGGCTGGAGCAGCACGTCGCGCACCTGCACCCGGCCCCGGGTGGACAGGTCGAGCACCCCCAGCACCACGGGCGAGAACACCAGCACCTGCACCAGGATCTGCGGCACGACGTACTGCGCGTCGCCGACGATATAGGTCGCCACGGGCAGCCCGATGTTGTTGGAGTTGACGTAGGCCGCGCAGGCCGCGCCCATGGTGGTGTCGGCCAGCGAGACCCGGAACCACAACCGCGACGCGGCGACGAACAGCCCGGCGGTGACCAGCGCCGCCAGCCCCGCCACCACGACGAACCACGAGAACATCACGCTGACCTCGGCGCGGGACACCACGGTGAACAGCAGCGCGGGCACGGCCACGAAGAACGCGACCCGGTTGAGCACCAGGGCGCCGCTGTCGTCGACCAGACGCAGCCGCGCCACCAGGTACCCCGCACCGACCAGCCCGCCGATGACGACGAACCCGGTGAACGCACTCATCACCTACCCAGTCTGACCCGCCGAGCCCGCCTCGGGTGCACGACCGCCCCGGACGAATCGCACATTTCACCAGACACAGCACCGGGACACGCCCTGTCGGGCGCAGGCGTGGAAGACTCTGAGGACGACCGGACCTAACCCCCCTCCAAGAAGGTAGGAGAGACGATGGCTATCGCGACACCCGAGGTCTATGCCGAGATGATCGACCGGGCGAAGAAGGAGTCCTTCGCCTACCCGGCAGTAAACGTTACGAGCTCGCAGACCCTCACCGCAGCCCTGCAGGGCTTCGCCACGGCGGAGTCGGACGGGATCATCCAGGTTTCCGTCGGCGGTTCGGAGTATGCGTCGGGATCCACGGTCAAGGACCGGGTCGCGGGTTCTCTCGGCCTGGCCGCCTACGCGGCCGAGGTCGCCAAGAACTACCCTGTGACCGTGGCCCTGCACACCGACCACTGCACCAAGCAGAACCTGGACACCTGGGTGCGTCCGCTGCTGGCCGTCGAGGCCGAGCAGGTCCGCTCCGGCGGGCTGCCGACGTTCCAGTCGCACATGTTCGACGGGTCGAACATCCCGCTGGAGGAGAACCTCGTCATCGCCGCCGAGCTGCTGGAGCTGTCCAACGCCGCGCGCACCCTGCTGGAGATCGAGGTGGGCGTCGTCGGCGGCGAGGAGGACGGGCACGCCGCGGAGATCAACGACAAGCTGTACACCACCGTCGAGGACGGTCTGGCGACCGTCGCCGCCCTGGGCGCGGGCGAGAAGGGCCGCTACCTGACCGCGCTGACCTTCGGCAACGTCCACGGGGTGTACAAGCCGGGTGCGGTCCAGCTGCGCCCGGGCATCCTCAAGGAGATCCAGGACGCGGTGGGCGCCCACCTGGGCAAGGACAAGCCTTTCGACCTGGTGTTCCACGGCGGGTCGGGCTCCTCGGCCCAGGAGATCTCCGACGCGGTGGACTACGGCGTCATCAAGATGAACATCGACACCGACACCCAGTACGCCTTCACCCGCCCGGTGGTCGGCCACATGTTCACCAACTACGACGGCGTGCTCAAGGTCGACGGCGAGGTGGGCAACAAGAAGACCTACGACCCGCGGGTGTGGGGCAAGGCCGCCGAGGCCGGGATGGCGGCGCGCATCGTCGAGGCGGCCGCCGAGCTGCGTTCGGCGGGGAAGAAGCTCTAGAGCGGTGTCTGCCAGCGTCCTGCCCCGGAGGTCCGGCGGACCAGTCCGCCGGACCGGGCGTGGGCTCGTCAGGACGCTGGTCGCAGCCGCGTCACGCGCGAGGACGCGCCTTCCGGGCTGGTCGCAGCGCGCGGGGATCGGCGGTCTCGGACGTTTTCACCGTCGGCCGGACCCTGGCACCCTGGTCCGCACCGTCCCGGCCCGTACCCGCGGGGCGGGACGGTGGGCTGGGCTCCGCCTGTCCGGTCGCAGACGTGCGGCCCGCGGCCCGCGGTGCGCCTACTCGTCGGCCTCGACGTCCAGAAGTTCGCCTATCCGGGTGACCTCGAGCAGGAACCGGACGGTCGGGGGCACCCGCAGCAGCCGCACCCGGTGCGGGCTGCGGATGGACAGCCGGGCCAGGAAGGCTACCCCGGACGAGTCCATGAACGTCACGTGGCGGGTATCGACCTCGATCGGCAGCGCCTGCCGCTCGGCCTCGGCGGTCGCCTCGGCCAGCTCGGCGGCCAGGTCGGCGTCCACCTCGCCAGACAGGACGATCCGGGTGCGGTCCGGCTCGACCAGCACCTGGACGGCACCCGGTTCGCCCAGCACCACCGAGGTACCACCTTCCGGCGGCCTGCTACCGTCTCGCACCGCTGTCCTCCTGTCGGGCTCGCCCCCACAGACTACTCATCACACATCGCACGGTAGACGATTATGACGGCTGTGAACACCCCCCTTTCGGCGTGTGACGACACCATGATCGAAAGATCGCTGGTGCGGGCGCTGCGCTCGTCGGGTGTTCCCATGCTCGCGCTGGACGCGAACATGCGCCCTGTCTGGGTGAACGAAGCTTTCACCCGCGAGTTCGGTATGACCCTGGACGTGCTCGCCAGCCACCGTGGTTCACTGCTGCAGCACCCCGCCACGCGCATGACCGACCCGCCCGCGGCATTTGCCGCGATTTCCGAACAGCGCGAGAACAGCCAGGTGATACAGATCCGGCGCGCCGACCACACCTGGACGCCGGTGCTGGCCTGGGCCACCCCGGTGCTCGACGGCGAACAGCTCAGCCTCTGGCTGGTCCGTCTGGACACCCTGGCCAGCGCGTCGGTCGACCTCGTCCGGAACCTGGTCGGCCAGGAACGACGCGATCTGCAGGTGCTGGCCGACGTCGCCCAGGTCTCGACCAACATCAGCTCGGCCGGCGACCTGGATGCCACCGCCCGGGTGCTGGTCGGCTCCGTGGTGCGTCACGCCTGCTTCCTCGTCGACCTGGACAGCCCCCACACCGACGGGGGCGACCCGGACGACCCAGCGCTTCAGGTGCTTACCGGCGGCGGCGACGGGATGGCCGACCTGGACCTGTCCGCCGACTGGCCGCCCGGCTCGCTGGCCCACCTGGTCGCCACCCGGCTGCGCGACCGGGCCTACCCCGAAGCCCAGCCCGACGCTCCGCAGATTTTCACCCTGCTGGCCGTGCCGGGTCGGCACTCCGTCGTGGGGCTGCTCGCCGTCGTCCCGCTGTCGGGGGCCGGGATGGCCGAGCTGGACCGGGCGACGCTGGGCCTGCTGCGGGTGTCGGCCCGACGGGTCGGCACCACGCTGGAGAGCTCGACGCTGTACCTGCGGGCCCACCGGCTGGCCGAGACCATGCAGCGGTCGATGCTGCCCCAGCAGGCCGAGATCGACGGCCTGGACGTGTGGACCTACTACGCGCCGAACATCGTCGACACCCAGATCGGCGGCGACTGGTACGACATCCTGCCGGTGCGGCCCGGCACGGCGGGCATCGTCATCGGCGACGTCGTCGGCCACGACGTCGAGGCCGCCGCGACCATGGGGCAGCTGCGGGCCGTCGTGCGGGCCTACACGCTGGAGGGCAGCGCCCCGGAGCAGGTACTGGCCCGCCTGGACCAGATCGTCGCCGGGATGCAGGTGTCCCGGGCGGCGGGCATCGTCTGCTCCACCCTGACCGCCGCCGACGACGGGTGGCAGCTGGACTACTGCCGGGCCGGGCACCTGCCCCCGCTGCTGCGCCGCGACCAGTCCGTCACCTACCTCAACGAGGGCCGGGGCCCGATGATCGGGTTCGGCCAGAACGCCTCCCGGGCCGGGGCGACCGTCGGTCTGCAGCCCGGTGACGTCCTGGTGTACTACACCGACGGCCTGGTCGAGCACCGCGGCCGGAACATGCGCGACGGGCTGGACGTGCTGGCCCGGGTGGTCCGCGACGCCACCGGCCCGGACGCCGCGCGGATCGGCGAGGAGATGCTGTCCCGCCTGGCCCGGCACGCCGAGGACGATATCGCCGTCGTCGTGGTGCGGGTGCCCGCGGAGTCGGCCGACGTCCCGGTGTCGCACCGTCGGCGCTCGGCGCTGCCGCACGACCCGTCCGCGCTGCGGATAGCCCGCCAGGCGGTGCGCGGCGCCTGCGACGACTGGGACCTGCCCAGCACGAAGTCGGCCGAGCTCGTGGTGTCCGAGCTGGTCGCCAACGCCGTCAACCACGGCTGGGGCGAGGTGACGCTCCAGCTGACCGACGTCGACGACGCGCTACGTATTGAGGTCACCGACGGCAACCCGGCCCCACCGGTAGCCACCGACGGCCACCCGGACCGGATCGGCGGTTTCGGCATCAAGATCGTCGAACAGCTGGCCGACTGGGGCTGGCGGCAGACCGGCAGCGGCGGCAAGGTCGTCTGGGCGAAGATGCGCGCGCTCGGCGACGACGAGACGTACTGACAGTCTCTGCGTACTGAGCAGGGCCTTCACCGTGGCCCAGGCAGGCAGACGGACGGCGGGTCCTGGTCAGGCGGACGGATGCGCGGTGAGCTCGCAGGCGTGGTCGCGGTCGATCTGGAACATCTCCAGGGCGCCGCACACCTCCAGCACGAACTCGTCGCGCGGGGCGATGCCGTGCAGCACCGCCGTCCCGCCGCGCTGGGCCACGGCCCCGGCCAGGGATATGAGGAATCCGGCCCCCGCGGAGTCCATGAACGTCACCTGGCACATGTCCACGACGAGCAACGGACGCTGCAGCCCGTTGATCCGCGCTGTCATCTCGGGGAACTGGTCGCGTTCGGCCAGGTCGAGATCGCCGCCGACCACGAGCGTCACGCTGGTCGGCGAGACGGTGACCTCGATCACTCACGCACCTCATTTCGCTTCGCTATTTGCACGAGAGTATTGCTCTTGCGCCCGCAGCGCGCGCTGGGACACCCGTTAGGGCGTGCCGCAGCGCGCGGGAGACCGGCAGACGTGCCCTGAGGTGTGCCTCGCTGGGCCGCGGCTTTACCGGTATGCGGGTCCACCTGGGCGTCCGCGGTAGCCGACGCCTTGTCGAGGTATCCTCGCACACGGGCGCCGACCCGGCGCCACGGGGCCCGGGCGGCGAAGAAAAGGAGTCCCCATGCCAGCGGTGGTGGTGCTCGGTGCGCAGTGGGGCGACGAGGGCAAAGGCAAGGCCACCGACCAGCTCGGCGGGGCGACCGACTACGTCGTGAAGTTCAACGGCGGCAACAACGCCGGGCACACCGTGGTGATCGGCGACGACACGTACGCGCTGCACCTGCTGCCGTCGGGGATCCTGTCTCCCGGGGTGGTGCCGGTGATCGGCAACGGTGTGGTCGTCGACCTCGAGGTGCTGTTCCGCGAGATCGACGACCTGACCGCGCGGGGCGTGGACACCTCCCGGCTGCTGGTCTCGTCGAACGCGCACGTCATCGCTGGGTACAACCGGACCGTGGACCGGGTGACCGAGCGGTTCCTCGGTGCCCGCAAGATCGGCACCACCGGCCGCGGTATCGGCCCGACCTATGCGGACAAGATCAACCGGATCGGCCTGCGGGTCCAGGACCTGTTCGACGCGGACATCCTGGCGCAGAAGGTGGCCGGGGCCCTGGCGCAGAAGAACCCGATGCTGGTCAAGGTCTACAACCGCCGGGCGGTCACCGCCGACGAGACGATCGAGTCGCTGCTGCAGTTCGCCGAGCGGCTGCGCCCCATGGTCGCCGACACCCCCCGGGTGCTCAACGACGCGCTGGACGCCGGGCGCACCGTCGTGTTCGAGGCGGGCCAGGCCACCATGCTCGACGTGGACCACGGCACCTACCCGTTCGTCACCTCCTCCTCGGCCACCGCGGGCGGGGCGTGCACCGGCTCCGGTGTCGGCCCGACCCGCATCGACCGGGTGGTGGGCGTCGCCAAGGCGTACACCACGCGGGTCGGCGAGGGCCCGTTCCCCACCGAGCTGGAAGGGCCGGAGGGCGACTGGCTGCGCGAGGCCGGCGGCGAGTACGGCACCACGACGGGCCGACCGCGACGCACCGGCTGGTACGACGCGGTGGTGGTGCGCTACGCCAGCCGGGTCAACGCTCTGACCGACCTGGTGCTGACCAAGCTCGATGTCTTGACCGGCCTGGACAAGGTCCCCGTCGCCGTGGCCTACACGGTCGACGGGCGGCGGCTGGACGAGATGCCCGACAACCAGTCCGACTTCCACCACGCGGTACCGGTGTACGAGTACCTGGACGGCTGGGACGAGGACGTCACCGCCGCCCGCACCTTCGACGACCTGCCCGCCGCGGCCCGCCGGTACGTCACTACCCTGGAGGAGATGTCCGGGACACGGATCTCCGTGGTCGGCGTCGGCGCGGACCGGACGGCCAGCCTGGTGCGGCACGACCTGCTGCCCCGCTGACTGTCGGTACCAGCTGGCGGGCGTCCCGGCCCGCGGACCTGGACGTCCCAAGACCCATGTCGAACGCCCCGTTGTGCCTGTGAGGACTAGACTCAGTCCAGCGCGGATTGTACCCGCCAGAAGACTGGTGCTCCTTCGGTCGTGATTGGGGTTCAGATTACGCCGGAGACCCGTCATCGTAGAAGAACGGCCATCCTCACCGTCGAGACGAACGACAACAGGAGCGATACGCATGACAACCAACCCCGTCGACGCACCGGCTGTCCCTCCGGCTCCCGCAGGCCCGGGCCATCCGCGCCTGCAGGCCTGGATCGCCGAGGTCGCCCAGATGACCACGCCGAAAGACATCGTCTGGGTCGACGGCTCCGACGCCCAGCGCCAGGCGATCACCGAACAGCTGGTCGAGGCGGGCACGCTGATCCGGCTGAACCCCGAGCTGCGGCCCAACTCGTTCCTCGCCCGGTCCGACCCGTCCGACGTCGCCCGGGTCGAGTCCCGGACCTTCATCGCCTCGCAGAACCAGGCGGACGCCGGTCCGACGAACAACTGGCGCGAACCCACCGAGCTGCGCGCCGAGCTCAAAGAGGTCTTCGCCGGGTCCATGAAGGGCCGGACGATGTACGTCATCCCCTTCTCCATGGGTCCGCTGGGCGGCCCGATCTCCCAGCTGGGTATCGAGCTGACCGACTCCCCGTACGTCGTGCTGTCCATGCTGATCATGACCCGGGCCGGCAACGAGGCGCTGGAGCTGCTGGGGTCTGACGGGTTCTTCGTGCCCGCGCTGCACTCGGTCGGCGCGCCGCTGGGCGACCACGAGCAGGACGTGACCTGGCCCTGCAGCGACACCAAGTACATCGTGCACTTCCCCGAGACCCGGGAGATCTGGTCGTACGGCTCCGGCTACGGCGGCAACGCGCTGCTGGGCAAGAAGTGCTTCGCGCTGCGTATCGCCTCGGTCATGGCCCACGACGAGGGCTGGCTGGCCGAGCACATGCTGATCCTGCGGATCACCTCCCCCGCCGGCGAGGAGTACCACGTCACCGCCGCCTTCCCCTCGGCCTGCGGCAAGACGAACCTGGCCATGCTGCGCCCGACCATCCCCGGCTGGAAGGTCGAGACCATCGGCGACGATATCGCCTGGCTGCGGTCCGGCGCCGACGGTCGACTGCACGCCATCAACCCGGAGGCCGGGTTCTTCGGCGTGGCACCCGGTACCGGTATGTCGACCAACCCCACGGCGATCGAGTCGCTGACCCACGACGTGATCTTCACCAACGTGGCGCTGACCGACGACGGCGACGTCTGGTGGGAGGGCCTGACCGACGAGACCCCGGCCCACCTGGTCGACTGGCTGGGCCACGACTGGACACCCGGCTCGGAGACCCCGGCCGCCCACCCGAACAGCCGGTTCACGGTCCGCGCCGACCAGTGCCCGATCATCTCCCCCGACTGGGAGAAGCCCGAAGGGGTCCCGATCGACGCCATCCTGTTCGGCGGCCGTCGGGCCTCCAACGTGCCGCTGGTGATGGCGGCGCGCGACTGGGAGCACGGCGTGTTCATCGGCGCCACCGTGGCCTCCGAGCAGACCGCCGCGGCCGAGGGCGCTGTCGGCGCGCTGCGCCGCGACCCGTTCGCGATGCTGCCGTTCTGCGGCTACGACATGGCCGACTACTGGGGCCACTGGCTGAACCTGGGCGCCGAGCTGGCGGCCAAGGGCGTGAAGCTGCCCAGCATCTTCGCGGTCAACTGGTTCCGCAAGAGCGCCGACGGCAAGTTCCTGTGGCCGGGCTTCGGCGACAACTCCCGGGTCGTCGCCTGGGCGCTGGACCACATCGCGGGCCAGGCCCCCGGCGTCCAGAACGCCCTCGGCGTCGTGCCCGCCCCCGGCGAGCTCGACCTGGACGGGCTGGACCTGCCCGACGCCGCCCTCGCCGAGCTGTTCCGGGTCGACCCGGACGCCTGGCTGGCCGAGGCCGACATGACCGAGGAGTACTTCGAGCAGTTCGGCGACAAGGTCCGCCCCGAACTGCGCCAACAGCTCGCCACCCTGCGGGCCAACCTCCAGGCCGCCAAGTCCTGACCCCCGTCTCACCCCGTCCGGCGCGGTACCTGCCCAGGTACCGCGCCGGACGTCTGTCCAGTGCCCCGAGACGAATAGTCCGTCGAGCAAAAGATCCCGGTTCGAGGGTTCCACGCCGATCAGTAGTCTCAAGAGCCTGTTGCAGAATCCAGGCTGAAGGCAACCCGGTCGACGACCCCTGCAGCAGAGCACGGTGAGACGGCAGGGAGGACGGTAGGAACCCCACAGCCCTTGGCGGCCCGTGTAGGCCGATAAGGGTGCCCCAAGTCGAGGGCTCCGCGCCGATCAGGTGGTTTGAACCACCTGATCGGCGTGGGACCCTCGAACCGGGACTGTCTTATCGGTCGGCTGTTGGAGCAGGGTGCCCGTCACCGCAGACCTCGCACCCCCGGTAGGGTCGGGGGGTGGAGATTCTGGTGGTCGGGAACGGGGCGCGCGAACACGCGCTGGTGCGGGCGCTGACGGCGGACCCGGCGGTCGCCGCGGTGCACGCGGCACCGGGGAACCCGGGGATCGGCGGTGCGGCCTGCCTGCACGACGTGGACCCGATGGACCCCGCGGCGGTCGCGGCGCTGGCGGTGCGGCTGGGGGTGGGGCTGGTCGTGGTCGGGCCGGAGGCGCCGCTGGTGGCGGGGGTGGCCGATGCGGTGCGCGACGCGGGGGTGCCGTGCTTCGGACCGTCGGCGGCGGCGGCCCGGCTGGAGGGGTCGAAAGCCTTCGCCAAAGAGGTCATGGCCGCCGCCGGGGTGCCGACCGCCGCGTCACGCACCTGCGACGAGGAGGACCAGGTGGCCGCCGCGCTGGTCGAGTTCGGGGCGCCGCACGTCGTCAAGGACGACGGGCTGGCGGCGGGCAAGGGCGTCGTGGTCACCGACGATACCGCTGCGGCGCTGGCCCACGCCCGGGCCTGCCTGGACCGCCCCGGGGGACGGGTCGTGGTCGAGGAGTACCTGGACGGTCCCGAGGTGTCGCTGTTCGTCCTGTGCGACGGGAGGCACGTCGTACCGCTGGTACCGGCCCAGGACTTCAAACGGGTCGGCGACGGTGACACCGGGCCCAACACCGGCGGGATGGGCGCCTACTCCCCGCTGCCGTGGGCGCCGGACGACCTGGTCGACGCGGTCGTGGCCACCGTGGCCCAGCCGACGGTGGACGAGATGGCCCGGCGCGGCACCCCGTTCGCCGGGGTGCTGTACTGCGGGCTGGCCCTGACCGCCCGGGGGCTGCGGGTGGTGGAGTTCAACGCCCGGTTCGGCGACCCGGAGACCCAGGTGGTGCTGGCCCGGCTGGCCTCCGGCCTGGGCGGGCTGCTGCTGGCCGCCGCCACCGGGCGGCTGGCCGACCACCCGCCGCTGGTCTGGCACGACACCGCCGCGGTGACGGTCGTCGTGGCGTCCGCCGGGTACCCGGGGACGCCCCGCACCGGCGACCCGGTCACCGGCGTCGAGGCGGCTGAGGCCGTGCCGGGGGTGCACGTCCTGCAGGCCGGCACGGCGTGGCGTGACGACGTCCTGGTCTCGGCCGGCGGACGGGTGCTGTCCGTCGTCGGTACCGGCCCGGACCTGGCCGCGGCCCGGGCCACCGCGTACGCCGGTGTGGCGAAGATCGGCCTGGCCGAGGCCCAGCACCGCACCGATATCGCCGCGGCCGCCGTTCAGGGACGCACCAGCGCGCCGGTCTTCTGACCCCGTGCCGGGACAGGCGTCCGGTCGCGACCGTCCGACCCTGTCGCTGCTCGCCCGTGTCCTGCGCCGGAAATCCAGCGAACGAGCCCGTCGGGCCGGGCGTGGACCCGCAAGGCGGAGGACGCTGGTCGCGGCAGCGCTGCGTCCGAGGACGACAACGCCGCGAGCACGCGTCCGGGCGGCGGGCTGGGAGCCTTGCCGTTCAGCTTGTGCCAGACCGCCGCGAGCACGCGTCCGGGCGGCGGACTCGTCGCCCGGATTCCCGGTGCAGGACACCAGGCCCCCGGACGTGGTTGGCTTAGCCTGTGACGACGCCTGTGCTGCCCGGATGGACCCAGACCTACGCCGGAAAGGTCCGCAACCTCTACCTCCCCGACGAGACGCCCGAGGGTGAGCAGATCGTCAAGCTGCACGGCGACGTGGTGCTGGTCGTAGCGTCGGACCGGATCTCCGCCTACGACCACGTGCTGTCCCCGGTGATCCCCGACAAGGGCGTGGTGCTCACCCAGCTGTCGCTGTGGTGGTTCGCCCAGCTGGCCCACACGGTCGCCGACCATGTGGTGTCCACGATCGTGCCGGACGATGTCGCCGGGCGGGCCATGATCTGCCGCCGCCTGGACATGTACCCCGTGGAGTGCGTCGCCCGCGGGTACCTCACCGGGTCGGGGCTGGCCGAGTACCAGCGCAGCGGCATGGTCACCGGGATCAGGCTGCCCAGCGGGCTGGTCGACGGCTCTCGGCTGCCGGAACCGATCTTCACCCCGGCGACCAAGGCCGAGCTCGGCTCGCACGACCAGAACATCACCTTCGACGCCACCGTCGAGCTGGTCGGCCCGGACACCGCCCGGCGCCTGCGCGACCTGACCCTGGAGATCTACCGTCGGGCCGAGGCGATCACCGCCGAGCGCGGGCTGATCCTGGCCGACACCAAGCTGGAGTTCGGCCGGGACGTCGACGGCGAGATCACCCTGGCCGACGAGATCCTCACCCCCGACTCCTCCCGTTTCTGGCCCGCCGACGCCTGGTCGCCCGGCCAGGCTCAGCCCAGCTTCGACAAGCAGTACGTCCGCGACTGGCTGACCTCGCCCGACTCCGGCTGGAGCCGCACCTCCGACGCCCCACCCCCGCCCCTGCCCGACTCCGTCGTGACCCGCACCCGTGACCGCTACCTGGAGGCCTACCGCCGGATCACCGGCCAAGACCTCGACCCCAGAGCCGTACCCCCACGCTGACAGCGAGCAGCCGAGCAGGACGGTAGCGGCAGAGCAGGACGGTGGGGACGGTCCCCACTGTCCCACCCCACCGTCCTGAAACTCATCACCCCCCGGCCCCACCCCCTCTCCCCCATCGGGCCGATAAGGTTGCGCGAGTTCGTGGGTTGCACGCCGTTCCACCGTTTCGAAACGGTGGAACGGCGTGCAACCCATGAACCGCCTGGTCGTTATCGGTCTGTTGGAGGGAGGGGGGTGCTCCCGCGCCCGGGAGCACTAGACTCAGCCTCGCCATCACCCTTCGACCCTGGGAGCGCCGCTGTGGGACGCGTCGTCGTGGACGTCATGCCGAAACCGGAGATCCTCGACCCGCAGGGCAAGGCCGTGGCCCGGGCCCTGCCCCGCCTGGGTATCGATGGGTTCGTGTCTGTCCGGCAGGGCAGGCGGTTCGAGCTGGAGGTGGACGGGCCGGTCACCGAGGAGGTCCTGGCCGCCGCCCGGCAGGCCGCGACGACGTTGCTGTCCAACCCGGTGATCGAGGACGTCGTGCACGTCGCCGCCGAGCCCAGCACCGAGCCCAGCGCGCAGGGTGCTGCCTGATGACCCGGATCGGCGTCGTCACCTTCCCCGGCACCCTGGACGACCGGGACGCCGCCCGGGCGGTCCGTATCGCGGGCGCCCAGCCGGTGAGCCTGTGGCACGCCGACGACGACCTGCACCAGGTGGACGCGGTGGTGCTGCCCGGCGGGTTCTCCTACGGCGACTACCTGCGGGCCGGGGCGATCTCCCGGTTCGCGCCGGTGATGACGTCGGTCGTCGCCGCGGCTGGGCGGGGCCTGCCGGTGCTCGGTATCTGCAACGGCTTCCAGGTGCTCACCGAGTCGCACCTGCTGCCCGGCTCGATGGTGAAGAACGACCACCTGCACTTCGTGTGCCGCGAGCAACAGCTGGTGGTGGAGAACGACCAGACTCCCTGGACTTCAGACTTCACCGCGGGCGAGCAGATCACCATCCCGCTGAAGAACCAGGACGGCCAGTACGTCGCCGACGCCGCCACCCTGGCCCGCCTGGAAGACGAAGGCCGGGTAGTGTTCCGCTACCACGAGACCAACCCCAACGGTTCCCGCCACGATATCGCCGGGATCTGCAACGAGGCCGGCAACGTCGTCGGTCTGATGCCCCACCCCGAGCACGCGGTCGAACCCGGTTTCGGCCCCGACGGCCCGTCCGGCCCCCGCACCGGCACCGACGGCCTCCGTTTCTTCACCTCCGTCCTGACCACCCTGGTCGGCTGACCAGGGGACCGGGTGTGAGGTACGAGGTAGAGGCTCCTCTGGACCTTGACCTGGCATGACGAAACAGCTGGCGTCTGTCGAGACGGTCGAGAGCGTCCTTCCTGTCGACGGTGCCGATGCTGTCGAGGCGGCCGTCGTCCGGGGACGGACCGTCGTCGTGGCGAAGGACGAGTTCTCGGTGGGAGACTTGGTGCTCCACGTCAAGGTCGGCGCTGCGCTGCCGCTGGACGACGAACGGTTCGCCTTCCTGGCTGGTCGTGGTGAGAAAGAGCACGCGGGCAGGCGGGTCCACGTCGTGCGGGCTGCGCGCCTGCGGGGCGTCGACTCACAAGGGATCGTCTTTCCGCTGTCAAACTTTCCGGAGGCTGTGGGACAACCGCCTGGCACGGCACTGGACGACCGTCTGGGTATCGCCCACTGGGACGCCGTTACGAGGACGAGTGATGATGAGTGGTGGCGCAAGATCCAACCCCTACGGGTGGGCCTGGGGTGGACGATCGACCGCAACAACCTGTGGGATACCGACCCGCTAGAAGACGCCGCTACCGCAGAGTCCTACTCCGACGACTGCGGTTGTGGCCTGCTAGCCGGTCACCGCGACATGATCACCCGGCGCAAGAAGTCCGCTCTGCACTTCGAGGTCCACTGGGACTCCGACGGCACTTTTCGCGTGGAGTTCTTCCAGAGCGTGTACAACAAGGCCGACGGCAGCTGGGTGGCCGACGAGACGATCGGAACCAGGCAGACGAGAAACCGGGACCGGCTCGTCCGCTACGTCGAAGAGTTCATGTTCACGTGCAGCCTGCCTCCCGAGCTGAGCGAAGAGCCCGACTGAGCCACGCCGCTCCGTGCGCGGTCGTTCATTGATCACAAAGTCGTTCATCCGGATGAACGACTTTGTGATCTATGAACGACC